>FWWL01000390.1_pt1 | contig 123069 bp, 83 predicted proteins | sample 2228331 | NCBI WGS metagenome assembly FWWL01 (sample SAMEA103939775, study PRJEB20133) | metagenome | reverse complement strand
ATTATGGAGAAAACATTGGATTATTTAAGGAATTTCGCTTTATTTGGTTCCCGAATTCTGGCATTGTTTATGAGTTAATAGACAGTCTCACTAGCACTGGCTAACTGATCTCAACGCGAGGTCTTAGCTCAACCATCAAGAACCTTATCGAGTGTCTGGTAGGGTTTTTCGCGTTATGGCAAATCAAGGTAAGCAGCCCCCGCCATTCCATATAAATTGTTTACATGCATTTGATACTAGGATAATAATTCGCCTGTAATCTGATAGCAGTCCCCTTTAATCACTGCGTAATCCACCACAATAAATGGAGGTAATGACAATGCGGATCAATCTACTAGGAGATTTTCATTATTCGCGGATGGAGAACGGTACAGAAGAGATGCTGCAGGCAAGAGATAAAGCATTCCAGGCCATGCTTAGCAGCTTTCTGGAAATGGAAGGACAATTCCACATTTCATTGGGTGATCTCACACATGAGGGATATCCGGAAGAATTCCAATATGTATTCGACCAAGTTGACGCAAGCGGCCGCAATTTCATCCATGTGCTGGGCAACCACGATACGTATTCCATCCCCAAGGCAGACATACTGGGTATTACCAGGCAACAACGATATAGCGCAGTCGACACCGATGAAGTACTGCTGATCTTCCTGGATTCCACGAAAGAGATGGACCATGATGATTGGGGCGGGGAGATGGATGCCGAGCAACTGGAATGGTTGCAAGCTCAACTTGAACGCTCAGGGGAAAAGCCGGTATTCGTGTTCGCCCACCATCCGATATACGAAACAACCACAAGATCAACAATGGATAAATTATCGATTCACCCTCAATTCGATATGAAATCGATATTGAGTCAAAAGAAGGGGCTTGGGTTTTACTTTTGCGGCCACAATCACGCAAACTCGATCTTTCAGGAGAACGGTTGGCATTATATTCAGACGGCAGCATGCCTCGATATTCCTGCAATTCGCATCGTGGAGCTTAAGGACGGTCAAGTACGGACACAATTGCTGACGATGGATCACGAGGAGTTAATGACTCACATTGCCTGCTTTAATACCCGGATGAAGGGATTCGCTCCTGTTCTGGATGCGCGCGGAGTAGATACGGACTGGGTTCTGGAGGTTAACCTGCTGGAAGCTGTTAAATAACAGGCTGCGTTTGACCATACTCGAACAGAAAGCAAAGGTGAAGGTCATTGGCACAGATTACATTAAAGCATATTGAGAAAAGCTTTGGTCAAGAGAGTGTCGTGAAGGACTTGAATCTGACTATTCAGGATGGATCGTTCACAGTCCTTGTCGGCCCATCGGGCTGCGGCAAGTCGACAACACTCCGGATGATAGCGGGACTAGAGCAGCAATCTGGCGGTGAAATCTGGATTGGGGACCGCTGCGTCAATCAAGTGGAGCCAGGTAAACGGAACGTCGCTATGGTGTTCCAGAATTACGCGCTGTACCCCATGATGACAGTCAAGGAAAATATTGAATTCGGGCTCGTTAACCGTAAAGTTCCTAGAGCAGAACGAGATCGACTAATCAAAGAGATTACCGAGATCGTGGGGTTAACCGAGTATTTGAACAAGAAGCCGCAGGCGCTCTCTGGCGGACAGAGACAACGGGTGGCATTAGCTCGGGCGATGGTCAAGAGTCCTGCCGTATTCCTGATGGATGAGCCTTTGTCCAATCTCGATGCGAAGCTTCGAAGCCAGATGCGGACAGAGCTGATTCAGCTTCACAAACGACTCGGTGCCACATTCGTATATGTCACGCACGATCAAGTGGAGGCTATGTCGATGGGGGATCAGATCATTATTATGGACAAGGGCCGCGTGCAGCAAGCGGATAACCCTATGTCGATCTATTATGATCCAGCCAATATGTTCACCGCTCAATTTATAGGCACGCCGCCCATGAATATTATGAAATGCTCGGATCTGCCAGGGATAGAGGCAGTTGCGGCGGGGAACAGTGATTCCCACTACGTGGGCTTCAGACCGGAAAAGGCGATCATTACCCATGAAGTTAAGCATGATCGACTATCCATCGCGGCCAGAATCATTACTCGTGAAACGTTAGGTGCCGAAATCATTTATCAGCTTGAGTCGAAGGTAGGCACGTTCTCCGTGAAAAGCTTCCTCAAACCGCTGGAACAAGTGTCGGATGTGTATATCTCGGTCTCTTACTCGGATTTATATTATTTTGACAGAAGCGGGCATAGAAATCGGGAGGCAGACAAAGCGGTAACTCGGAGATTGGTAGCGGGGGGCTCGCATTAATGCCTGTATGGAATCGGCTTCGCCCTTATATTATGGTTGCGCCTGCGATTATTGTCTTTTCTATCTTTTTCATTTACCCGATTTTTTACATGATTTATTTGAGCTTGCATGCCTGGGATTTTATTAGTCCAGATAAGGATTTCGTAGGGCTTGAGAATTTCACAGAGCTATTCGACACTAGAGAATTCCGCCAAGTGCTTAACAATTCCTTGAACTATACCCTCCTGACGGTCTCGTTGACCACGATGATTTCCTTGTTTCTTGCCATGTGGTTGAACAGAAAAGGAATGTTATACGGAATTATGCAGGGAGCGATCTTCAGTCCGCATATCATCTCGCTTGTGTCGGTATCGCTTGTGTGGATGTGGCTTATGGATCCGCAATTCGGATTATTGAACTGGTTCCTGGAGCTGTTGGGCTTGCAAAAGTTGGAGTGGCTGAGCAGTCCTAAGAGCTCACTCGGTTCACTGGTTCTCGTAGCGGTATGGAAGGGTGTAGGGTTCAATACGCTCGTGTTTATTGCAGGGCTGCAGAGTATACCTAAGGATATGTTCGAGGCTGCGGCACTGGACGAATCGGGCAGGTGGAGAACCTTTTACAAGATCACACTGCCCATGCTGTCTCCGACCTTGTTTTTCCTGGTCATTATCAACATGATCGGTTCCTTCCAGGTGTTCGAGACGATCGCTATCATGACACAAGGCGGACCGGTGAACTCCACGAATACGCTAGTCTTTTATATTTATCAATATGGCTTCAGATTTTTCAAAATCGGTTATGCATCTGCTGCTGGTGTTGTGCTGTTAGCGGTTGTAGGACTGCTTACCTTGTTGTATTTCAAGCTGCTAAGCCGAAAAGTCCATTACCGGTAGGAAGGTAGAGGGAATATGCCAATTACAAAGCCATTACTGAAATCGATGAATCTGCTAGGCATGATCCTCTTGGTTGCTGCGTTTGCTACACCATTCGTATGGATGATCTCTACATCGCTCAAATCGTATACGGAAACCGTCATCTTCCCGCCAATCTGGGTCCCAAAGGAGATCAAATGGAGCAACTTCGCTGAGGCGTGGAACTCGGGTCCCTTTTTAAGATATTTCATGAACAGTGTCATCGTCTCAGTAGGGATTCTCGTCTTGCAGTTTATGACCATCATTCCGGCTGCATACGCATTCGCTAGATATCGTTTCACAGGAGATCGGATTTTATTCGGTGTAACGATGATTACCCTGATGATTCCCGGACAGTTGATTTTCCTCCCCGTTTTTTTGCTGCTTAGTAAGTGGGGGCTGCTCAATTCGCTGCTTGCGTTGATTCTGCCTTTTGCTTCAAGCGCCTTTGGTATTTTTCTGCTGAGGCAGTCGTTCAAACAAGTCCAGGAAGAGCTGATCGAGGCGGCCAGACTGGATGATGCAAGCGAGTGGAAGATCATTCGAAAGATCATGGTGCCTATGGCCAAACCAACTCTGGTGACCTTTGCCTTATTCAGCTTTATTGCGCATTGGAACGATTACTTCTGGCCGCTCGTTATGACGACTACGGAAGCAGCAAGAACTTTGCCTATAGGAATTGCCAAGATACGGGAGGTGGATGGAGGAACCGCTTGGCACATTTTGATGGCAGGCAACCTGATTCTGGTCATTCCGATCTTGATTGTATTCTTTATGGCGCAACGGCAAATTATCAAGGCTTTCGTGTACACAGGTGTCAAATAACACACTCATACTATTATTTGGAGGGTTACCTAGTGAAAAAGTTAACGATCGCTGCTGCGGCAATGTCACTGATCTTCACAATGACAGCATGTTCTTCTGGCACCAACTCTGCATCAGGCAGCTCTACTACCTCTACAGGCCAGACCAATGCTGCAGCCACAACCACACCTAAGAAGAAGGTCGAGATTAATTATTGGTACTCCTGGGGAGATAAGATCGGCGAGAACAATGAGAATCTGGTGAAAAAATTTAACGAATCTCAGGACGAAGTAGTCGTGAAGGCCACCTTCCAAGGTAGTTATGATGAGCAGCACTCCAAAGCCCAAGCAGCATTCGCGGCGGGAAATGCGCCTGAGGTTTGGCAAAATGAAATTGCGTCCATTGGCATCTTCGCCAAGGCGGGCATGACGGAAGATTTAACCCCTTTTGTGAACCGGGATAAAGTGGATATGAAAGATTTTATCCCTGGATTAATGGGCAATTCTTATTTAGATGGTAAGTTGTATGGACTTCCTTATCTGCGCAGCACACCGTTATTATACTTTAATAAGACGATCTTGAAAGAAGCTGGACTTGACCCTAACGGTCCGAAGAACTGGAAGGAATTCGAAGAGTATGCGCGCAAGACTACGGTTACAGGTAAACGTGTAGGCATCACAATGCCTATAGATATCTGGTTCTACGAAGCATTCGTTGCTCAAAGCGGCGGGAAGATGATTAGCGACGATGGCAAGAAGGCAGAGTTCAACTCTGAAGCAGGTATCGAGCCGCTTAAATTCATCCTTAAGCTGAAGCAAGAAGGGATCATTAAAGTCCCAACAACGGATGACGCTGGAACACTTGCGAAAGTGGACTTTCAGAATCAACGCTCCGCTATGTTATTCTCTTCAACAGCTGACTTGACCAAGCAGATGCAAGTCGCTCAAGAATCCGGGTTTGAGTTGGGGACAAGTTATATGCCGGCCAATAAGAACTATGGTGTTCCGACAGGCGGCGCAAATCTGGTCATGACGGCAAAATTGTCCAAAGAGAAACAGGATGCAGCATGGAAATTCATTCATTGGATGACTTCCAAAGAGCAAACGATCTATGCCAGCTCCTTTACAGGCTATTTGCCTAGCCGTATTAGTGCCGTTAACAGCGATGAAATGAAGAAATTGTACGCTGAAAAGCCATTGTTCAAGGTTGCTGTAGATCAATTGGAGCATGCAAGACCTCGACCAATGCTCAAAGCTTATCCGGAAATTGCAAAGATCATCAAGGATCAAATCGCCCTAGCTATTGTAGATCCATCGATAACAGCCGAGAAGACTATAGCAGAAGCAGGTACAAAAGCAGATAAGCTGTTGAGTAAATAAGATTTGTACATGCAAGAGGACTCGTATGAACGATTCATGTTCATGCGGGTTTTTTTCATATTGATAGTGTAAATACAGGCTTTGTATAAAAAGGAATGTATAAAACAACAATAACGTATCTAATAACAATCAAAATATATTGCAAAACAATAAATTATGTGTTAAATTCAATCTTAATATGACAATTATTAAGGGAGGTATAACCATGGACATTAACAATCTGATTATTGACAATATTGCTAACCCCCATGAGCTGGAGAGATTGTTTAGAAAAGAACCCGAAGCATTTAAAAAGTCATTCTCATACGCCTGGGAACAAAACCCTGATTCGAAGGTTCTTGCCGTTTGGTATGAAAGATTGCATTTCAAGGAGACGGCAAACACAGAAAAAGCTTCTTTGCTTCGGAAAGATTTCTTATTCATGGGCATTTTAGCAATTCTGGCCGGGATTAGCACCAGAATCATTTTTCATTTTGTCGGACAGGAAACAATAGCCCCTGTTAACCTTGTTTTTGGGATACTTCCCTTTATTGCCGCCTATTTTGTATACAATAGCACCCCAAATAAAAATGTTCTTTACACCCTTGCATCGTTATTCCTAATTTCCGGATTATACCTTAATATGCTGCCACTGGAATTTAAAGACAGTATTATCCTGGCTTATATACACCTTCCCATTTTCTTATGGGTATTATTAGGGCTTGCATTTACAGGAAATGAATATGGCATAGGCCGAACAAGATTAGCCTATCTTAAATTCAATGGGGAATTTTGCATACTCTACGCTAGCATGGCAATTAGCGGAGGGCTGCTAACCGCATTAACCATGCAGTTATTTACATTTGTCGGCATGGATATCTCTGAATTTTATTTTCAAAATGTCGTTTTATTTGGTGCAGCCGCTCTCGCTATTGTGGCTACATATCTGGTATCAAGGAACCTTAAACTTGCTAAAAATATTGCACCCTATATAGCCAAAATTTTTAGTCCTCTTGTACTGGTCACATTGTTGGTTTATCTTATAACAGTTATCTGGGTCGGAAAAAATCCATTCTTAGATCGCAATTTCCTCCTCTCCTTCAACGGAATACTTCTTAGCGTATTGGCCGTCACCATATTCTCCATTACCGAAAGCGGCACAGACGAGAAAAAGAACATTTCTGATTATATCAATTTTGCCCTAATTGTTCTTGCTCTTATCATTGACAGTGTGGCTTTATCAGCCATAGTGTTCAGGCTTTCTTCTTATGGGATAACGCCCAACAGAGTTGCTGTTTTAGGCATAAATATACTTATCTGGGCCAATCTAATTTGGATTATGCTCTCCTATATGCGTTTTCTACAAAACAAAACCGGACCTTCAACCATCCAAGATGCCGTTACTAAGTATTTGCCGGTCTACGGACTTTGGGCAGCGTTCGTTACATTTACTTTTCCTTTAATTTTTTATTAGACCAACATATTTCCGACACCAAGGACGTCCGCTTCCAGAGATAGGGAACAAAATGTTCCTTATCTCTACGAGACGCTAGGAATAGACTGGAATAGGGGACCTGAGATCCAGGGGTTGCCCTTTTTTTAATAGCGATAGGGGCTAATAAATATTAGAATTTCTTTAGCGGACTGAAGTAGATGTCGATGATTTATACACAGATAGGTTGTTTCGGTGAGTTTTCGCGTCTAGATGTACAAAATTTCGACATCTAAGGCCCATTTCGACGGGTTTTGAGTCTATAAGGGGTGCAATTTGAAGAGTTTGAGTGTTTAGATGTATAATTCTTCGACAACTAGATCCGTAAACGGCCTGTTTTCCGGGTTAGATGTCGAATTTGTCTACATCTACCCTGCATTAATTCTGATCCGAGAAGCTTCTCATCTAAAGTAGAAAACAGAAAGGGCGGGGAGGTGGAGCGGAGAAACGAAGTGGTTGCCTTTGTGGTGGGGTTCCTACCTCTAAACATCATAATCAAGGGAACCCTAGCACAACAGCAATCGTAGCCCACCTTCCTGCCCTCCCGCGGGAACAACTGAACTCGGGTCGCCAAAGACCGCTAGAGTGATCTTCTCTAGCGCTTTTTCTGGTGCAGGGAAATTGCTTTTTTTGTCGAATAATGACGGTAGGGATTTAGTAAGAAATACCAGAATGGCTTGATCGGTTTTCGCAAGCTCAATTTATAGGTAAGGGAATGAATGTCGGAATGAACAGAGACATGTTAGAGGTCCAGCGTCTATTAATCTCTCGCGGCATCTTGATCAGTTTCTCGGGTAAGCTTACACAAGCTTTGATCGTGGAATATGGTGAAGCCGTGAAGACGTATCTGGAGACGGATAATCGTCCTCAGAACGAAGCGTTTAATATATTCTCATTGTTTATTGAACAGACTCAGAATATCAACAATTACTGTGCCTCCAAAGTGAATCGCCCGCTCTACGAAACCATTCTATACTCTAGCATCGTTACTATAGGCAAAATGGAGAACGGGTCCTACGTTTGCTCCGGTAATTTGATAGAGAATCAGGATATTGAGAGTTTGAAAGCCCATTTGGATACGATTATTCAGCAGGACAAAGCTGGGCTTAAGGCGATGTACAAGAACAGGCTGAAGCAGGACCTCCCGCCGGATCATGTTGGAGCAGGACTGGGACTTATAGACATGGCCCGCAAAGCCACCGTACCCCTCGAATACTCCATTATCGCACAAGACGACTCACTTTCTTTTTTCACACTTAAGGCTATTGTATAGGGGTGCAGCTATGGAGAGATTAGTAATTACCGGAACAAAAAGTACACCTGAAGTGAACTTCGACCCTGAGAATGGTTTGCTTTTGATTAAAGGGCAATCCTATCCGGAGAATGCTTATAAATTTTATGAACCGTTGTTGAAATGGATGGATGACTATTTGGATCAAATACAAGCAGACACCATCGTATCGTTCGAACTGCATCTGCCCTATATCAACACAAGCAGTACCAAATGCTTCATGATGTTATTGGAAAAATTGGATGAAGCCTTCCTGGCCGGTAAAAAGGTTCAAGTCCAGTGGTGGTACAATGCTGACAATGAGAGCGAGCTGGAGTGCGCGGAGGAATTCAAGGAAGATCTTAGCATACCCTTCCACATTACACCTAAGGTAGAGCAGCAATGACAGCCCCCATCGGAACTGCTGAGGCTGCGACAGCGATGCCTACCCCGTCGGGATCCGGCTTCAAGCCTGGTTTCGATAAGGGTGTGACGAAGGTGATATTATTAGCCAGCGGCTTGATCATATTCTCCATGCTTTTGATTGGGACGTTCGTATACATGTTCACGGAACGGGAGGTCGTCAAAAAGCTGCAAAGCAACGATCTGGTTACGATGGCTGAAGCGATTTCACTAAAAGTAGATTCACGGATCGACAAAGCGATAGAAACCTCGCTTACTTTTGCGCATGACCCCATGCTTCTAGAATGGTTGGCGTCTGGTGAAAAAGATGAGAGACTCAAGGACCTGGTGTTCCAGAAGACCGGATATTTACGCAATGAGCTAGATTACAGCACAACCTTCATCGTGAGCTACCTGACCCATCAGTATTGGGATAAGGATGGAAAAGTGATCGACCATGTGTCCGAGACGGATTCGGAGGATAATTGGTTTTTCCAATCACGGACTTCGGGGAAAGCCGCTGCTGTTAATTTCGACTACAATCCGGAACTAGGGGATTCATTTGCTTTCGTGAATGCATTGGCCGGTCCCGCTTCGTCACCTGTTGCTGTAGTCGGTGTAGGGATGAACCTGCATGAATTATCCGAGGATTTTGCCGCTTACAAAGATGGAAAGGGCATTAACCTATGGTTAATCGACAAGCAAGGAATGATCTACCTGTCTGACGTCTATGAGAACAACGGCAAGAATCTTAAGGATATTCTGCCCGAGTCCGGTCATAGTCAAGTATTAGGTGTTCAGGGCGATGATCGTGTACAGGTGATCGATTACGAAGATCAAGCAGGGAAGCGGCTCGATCTGATCAGCTATCCGCTCCGCTCCACTGAGCTGAACCTGCTTGTCGAGATTGAACGGGAAGAGACGATCCAATTCCTGCAGACGATCAAATGGAATACCGTCCTGGCTGTAGCGGTTTCTATTCTGGCGATCATCTTTTTCTTCTTCTACACCTCCCGCAAGCTGGCTAATCCATATAAACGCACGCTCGAGCTCAATCAGCAATTGGAGGAGCAAGTAGCACGGAGGACCAGAGAACTCTCTATTCGGAATGAGGAAGTGCTGGATAGCATTAATTACGCCAAATTGCTGCAGCAGTCCGTTTTGCCCACTCAAGTCCAGCTGCAGGGGCAATTGGGGGAGCATTTCGTCATCTGGAGGCCGCGCGATGTAGTAGGTGGGGATTTTTACTGGATGAAGAAGGCGGGCGGAAGCACGCTGATTGCTGTCGGAGATTGCACGGGACATGGGGTTCCGGGAGCGTTCATGACCCTTCTTGCAGTATCGGCGCTGAACCAGATCGTGGACAGAGACAATGGGATTGCCGCTGATCCTGCCGCTGTACTGGGTCAACTGAATCGCTTGCTGAAGGAAACCCTGCATCAGGACGATAAGCAAGGCGTTACGGATGACGGCTTGGATATAGGGCTTTGCTTGCTTGAAGAGGATCGTGTGGTATTTGCTGGAGCAGCCAGCTCCTTATATAGGTTGGATGGAAATGGTCTGAACGTGTGGAAAGGTGATCGCAAAGCGATCGGATACCGAAGAACGCCGCATACCTATAGCTATACGAATCATGTTCTTCCGGCTGCAGAAGCGAGTTATTACATGACCACAGACGGATTCTATGACCAGAATGGCGGCGAACGCGATTTCTCGTTCAACAAGAATCGGTTTGCGGAGATGATTGTCCGATATGGGAACCGTTCCTTGGCGGAGCAGAAAGCATTGTTCGAGCAAGAGTTGGAAGCTTACATGGGTAATGAGCCGCAGCGCGACGATATTACAGTTCTTTCATTCCGGACCAGTGAACCGTTCGGATCCGAACAGAATGGGGGAGGGCCTGAGTGAAACCGAATGGGATACGCAATCCAATCTACGGCTATGAATTGTCCGTACTCGATCGATTCCGCCAGGAATTAAGCAAACCCCGTGAGAGTGAGACGAAGGGTGACCTGCAGAAGGAATTAGAGGCCTTACTGACCGATTATGAGAAATTGTTCAAGATGTTGAAGAAGATCTCCGCCATCAGCGATGCCCAGGGCAAGGTGCTGAATCAACGGGAGAACGATATTAAGAATTTGCTGGATCATGCCAATCAAGGCTTCCTGTCTTTCGGTTCCGATCTTCGTGTCCATTCCACTCACAGCCGGGAGTGCTTGAATATATTCGGCCGCCGTATAGGCGGGGCCAAGATTGATGAGCTGTTATTCCGTACTGATGCCAATAAGCAGCAGAACTTTCATGAGCAACTGAGTCGATTATTCGAGTCTGGTGTTGAACAGGTACAGGGGGTTTTTGCGGAGCTGCCTGAACGATTGGATCTTATGGACAAGAAGATCGATGTGGAGTACAAATGGATTTCTCCAAATGATGTGACTTCAGAAGAGCGGGTGCTGATGCTCATTCTGACCGATGTAACCGAACAGATAGAAACGCAAGAAAAGGTGCACTATTTGAGCACGCATGATATTCTGACTTCCTTATATAACCGATTCTATCTGGAGAAGGTGCTTGAGGCGAAGCCGTTTCATGACCAGTTGCCTTTGAGCTTGCTAGTCATTGACATTAATGGTCTGAAGCTGGCCAATGACGTATTTGGTCACCGAACAGGGGATCAGTTGCTCATCCTTGCATCTCGTATCCTGCTGCAAGTGTTCAATGAATCTGCCATCGTTGGAAGGTGGGGCGGTGACGAGTTCGTCGTGCTGCTGCCGAATACCGATGAAGCCAAGTGTACAGAATGGAAGCAGCGCTTGCAGGCCGCAGCGGCTTCGGAGAAAATAGGGGCTGTCCGGCTTAGCATGGCTGTTGGAAGCAGTGTTGTGATGTCGGCGGACGACAAATTGAGCGGAACCTTCCTTGCTGCCGAGAAGAACATGTACAAGCAGAAGCTGCTCGAGAATAAGCGGTTTCGCAAGGAGCTAATTGAGGGTGTAACGGTAGAATTGATAGCTCGAGGCGTCCAGGATGAAGCGCATCTCAGCAGGATGTTAGACCAGGCGATCCAATTTACGGAGTACTTAGATGTGGCGCGGAATCCGAATGATCGTAAACTGCTGCATAACCTGGTGAAGCTGCATGATGTAGGCAATTTGGCGTTACCCAGTCATATCTTGGACAAAACAAGCCCGCTCGATGACGAGGAATGGGAGATTGTTAAGACACACAGCGAGATCGGTTACCGGATGGCCCAGTCCGTAGGGGAATGGGAGCTTGCGGATGCGATACTCGGGGTGCATGAGCGTTGGGATGGAACTGGTTATCCGTATGGATTGGCGAGGGATCAGATTCCTTATTACTCCCGGTTGTTAGCTATACTGGATGCGTATGACGTCATGACGAATGACCAGCCTTATAAGCATGCTATATCTCCGGAAGAAGCGCTGCAAGCTATCAAGGAAGCTTCCGGCAAGCAATTCGATCCAAAGCTGGTCGAAGCCTATTTGCGATGGACAGCTGCTAATGTCAGCAAGTAGAGGAAGACCATATCCACTTAGGCAAAGTTTTAGAGAAAAATGCCAGCCCGAACTATTATGGGTTGGTATTTTTCTCGTTTATAAGGTGTTAAATGAAAGAGAATCCGCATAGTTTCTGTATATAGGTCAAAATCCATAATAAAAAGCGTAATAAATATTTGTTTTTCCTATAATTAGTACACACTAAATGCGTATTATGTAGTAATATATAGTTAAGTAGAATTATGAATGACAGCTAGAAAGCTAATGCTTGCCGGATTGCAAATTTTGTCATAAATAGTGGGAGAAGGGATGAGGAGTCATGGAAAATCGGACGCGCTCAATAAATCTGGGGACTATACTATGCAAGCATTGCAATGAAATGATTGATACCTTGGATACCGATCGAGTCATTATTTATTATGGGGTCTGCGATCAGAAGGCTTGTGTTGGACAATCAAACAACTATCAGACTATCTCCATGGAGGAAAGCGAGGAACGCAAGTCACTAGTTAGTCTTAGGCGTACAGTCCAGGACTGCTAGTTGACCATGCAACGCACCTAGCGGGGGAAGACAACTCGAACGGCTCTGTCGCAATCATGCGAACAGAGCCGTTTTATTGTAGATCAGGATTGGTTCGGTTTCGATTCGTTGTTGATCATCTACAGAAGTAGTAGTTACTTTACGACACGAAATTTAAGATGGGTCACACTTGGAGACTCTATGACCCTGACACTTTCTGCATCGAAGCAGTTGGGAAACGTTTACAGCATGAACAAACTGCGGTAATCTATTGGTACGGGAGGCGGCGATACAATTGCACTTTATACGAGCATGCTGAGCCAAGTTATTGAGACTCTGGTTTATATAATATGCATTGTGGTAAATTTTCTGTCATTTTTGTATACTATATATGAACCAGAAGGTGTCAGCATATAAAGGGATTGTATATCATGCTTTAAGGAGCAGGCAATAGATGGCTAAACCGGACCGAAATACATTTCAGAATCGATTGAATGAGCTGCTGAGTTCCATACGTCAGAACATTTTGAGTGGAATTTACAAGCCCGGCGATTTTCTGCCTGCAGAGACGGCTTTGGCCGACCAATTCCAGCTCAGTAAAAATTCCGTACGCATTATATTGGAGAAGCTGACAGAGGAAGGGCTTATCATCAAGCTTCCTAGAGTTGGCACTCAGGTAGCTGCGAGGCCTCAGCAGAAGGTGGTTCGCTTCGGCGTTTACCCTTCGTTGTACGAGGAAGCGAATATAGGCGAGCTAATTGAAAGGTTCGAGAAAGCTCATCCTTCCATCAGGATAGAGCAGTTCAAGCTGCCATATTTTCAAGCAGAAAGCACCAAACAGCTTCTGCAGTCAGGCATTGTGGACGTGATTACATTGAATCACACGGATTATTTGCATTTTCAAGAGTTTAAGAATCTGCATGTGTTCGAACACTTTCCTCCTCAGCAAGAGGTTTACCCTTTCCTGAATGCCTTATTTGCAACCGATGAGGGAACAGTCGCCGTACGGCCGTTTATCTTTTCTCCAGTCGTGCTTTGTTACAATAAAGAACATTTCCAGCAGCGTCGGCTGTTCGAACCGGACAGCAGCTGGGATTGGCAGGATTTGCGCGAAGCACTGGGCAAAGTCGCTGCCCCCAACCGCTTTGGCTTATACTTTCACATATCCTCCTATACACGTTGGCCGATCTTCTTCTTACAAAATCAAGCAAAATTCCAAAGAGACGAAGAGGGGCTTCTGTCACTCACCGATCCGGATGCGCTTAGCTTATTGCGCTTCTTTCGTGAGCTGATTCATGAAGAGGGTCTATTCCCGCTCGTGATGTCGTTCGGGGAGCATGATGCGGAGAAGCTGTTCAAGCAGCAGAAGGTCTCGGTTATTCTCACAACCTATTATCGTTTGAATCAATTAAAGGATGCAGAGTTTTCGTTCGATATTGCCCAGCTTCCCAAATCCCGCTCCCATGACACGCAGCTTCTGACCACTGGCATTGCGGTAGGAGCAATGTCCGCTCAAAAGGAGGAGGCCAAGTGTTTCGCGGAATTCCTGCTGTCCGAAGAAAGTCAGACCTACATCCGACGTCATTCGTTCAGTCTTCCATCGAATAAATGGGTGACGGAGACGTCCCAGCCTGAACTACCGAACAAGCCTGTACGGCTGGAGCTCCACAGGGAGCTCATTCCCCATTATGCTACCCATGATCGGCTGCAGCTGTCTTTTGATGAGATACAGATATTGGGCGAATGCTTGGGACAGTACTTCTCCGAATTGGTGGATGAAGAAGGGTTGATCCGTTTATTCAATAAACAGTTGAAGTTGTAATAGGAGTTTAACGTTTGGATTTGATATAGAACTGACAGTCCTGAATGAAGGTGTATTCCTTCACCCAGGACTTTTTTCTTTTTTGAAACTACAAAAAACCAATTGACCTTAAAAAAATGCATATGCTATTATGGATACAAAGTTACATATACTACAGATGAACCACAATGAAATCGTTTACAGTTAAGACTGACACTAGGAGGGTGATTAGAAGGACGTGGTTGCAGTAGATTCCGGATTAGTTCTGGTAATTTGAGGAAGGACTTATAAAGAAATATTCTCAACCTGTAAGCGTTAACATTTAGTGATAGATCTCAATAGTTAAAAAGGAGCTGAGAAAATGTTATCCAAACACGTTGTAAGAAAGTCACGTAAAGTGATGACCAAAATGCTGGTCGCTATTTTAGGAGTATCATTATTCGTTCCCATCCTTCCGCAAACAACAGTCGAGGCGGCACCAACTCCAGTAGTTCCGTTGCTATTCTCCGCGCCAGAAGATATTGGTCCAATGGTTACCTCACCTAAAGCGTCAGATGCTGTTTTTGGTGTAGAGGATGGCAAGCAGGTCATGTACACAACCGTCACAGGTGATCCGGGAATATTTAGCGTAGTGGATATGGAGAATTACAGCTTGATCCGCACTGTTCCGTTACCTGAAGGGGGCAGTTCAAACAGTCATGTGATCGATTCCAAAGGGCAAGTATATATTGGTTCAAAAAATGGACTATACCGCTACTCCCCTGTCACTAAACAAGCAGAGAGACTAGCAGGCATCGCAGGTGCAAGCGAACTATACGGACTCTCAGTTGATGAACATGACAATATTTATGGTGGTACATTTCCGACAGCGAGTATTTTTAAATATGACACTACCGCAAACAAGCTCACCGTTTTTGGTCGGATTTCAGAGGGCAAGGATTATATAAGAGCGGTAGCTTACTATGATGGGTATCTGTATGCAGGCACTGGAGCTGTCGGTGAATTGTATAAAGTAAACCCGAACGACGGCAGTAAAGCTCTCATTCCGTTTCCAAACGTTCCGCAGTATACAGAAGAAAAAGTTATGCAACTTTATTCGATTAGTATCGTGCGAAATTATATGTTTATTCTATTGAGTTCCCAGAGATTGCTCATTTATGATTTGGATGCTCAAGCTTGGCTGCCCGAGTGGTCATCGGTTGAAGATCTCGATAGATACTATCGTGGGATGAACGTCTCGCCAGAGCTGGATGGAAAAGTGTATTTAGGCATGGAAGGGAAAATTCAGACATTCGATCTGGAAACGCGAGAAATTACACCGACCAATCTTGAATTCTCTACGTATCTTCGCCAACCGGGATGGGTTGAGATGAATGATCCTGAACTTCCCGGTAAATCACTTGCTACGGTATTAACTAATGGCGGGATTTCCGTACTGAACTTTACGACCAATACTGTAAAAACTTTTGAACCCGTTGTACCTGGAACACCCGTATCTATACAATCCTTGGAGTTAGGTCCTGAAGGCTTGTTATACAGTTCTGGTTATCTGGGTGCTTACGGAGCTCGTTACAACATTGAGACTGGTAACAAAGAGTTGTTCAGTATGGGGCAAGCGGAGGGAATGGCTCCATATGGTAACAAAATGATGTTTGGAGTATACCCGGCTAGTTTTATACATGAGCTGGATACAACGCTTCCTCTTGAACGGAATATTAATCCGAAGATCATTCATCAGATTGAGGATCAACAAGATCGTCCATTCGTGATGGTAACGGGTGATGATTTGTTATTCAGTGGAACCATACCAAAACTGGGTGAATTAGGTGGTGCTCTTACGATCTACGACGGTTCGACCTGGGAAACTCATCGAAATGTCGTACAGAACCAGAGTATCATGGGGCTTGCGTACCGAAAGGGTGCGGTCAAAGGCGAGGGTTTAATATATGGATCTACCACGGTATGGGGTGGCTTAGGAATAGAACCAAGCGAGCCAGAAGCAAAAATGTTTGTTTGGGATGTTAAAACGAAGAAAGTAATAAAAGAGTTTACTCCCGCTATTCAGCAGGCAGGCGGAGTAAAGCCAAAGGCGATAGGCGGATTGTCGTTCGGTCCGGATGGATTATTATGGGGGGCAGCCTATGGTACCCTGTTCGCTATGAATCCAGACACTTATGAAATTGTTAAACAGAAAGAGATTATTTCGACCAATTGGGTATTCGGTCACTATTGGGTTCCGGTGAAACTGCGTTGGGACAAAGATGGCTTCTTGTTCACGACTCTAGGCAGTACCGTAACGGTTGTGGATCCCAAAACAATGGCGCATGTAACCATTCCAGGAACCAAGACCAACCTCATGGTCGTGGGAAAAGATGGCAATATTTACTACAATGAAGCAGCCATTTTGAAGAAAATTACTGTAACGCCAGGTAATCCACCAACTTACGTCGATGTGGAAATTCCAATTGTGAATGGCAACTTCGAAGAAGTGAACCAAGATGGTACAATTCCAGGTTGGGAACAGCTTGCATCTCATACGAGTGCTGCAAATTATGAAGTAACGAACGAGAAATCGAACGAAGGTACCCGTAGCTTAAAGATCACGGATACTTCGATTGAAGCAGAAACGGGTGTTATCTCTGCTCCGTTCCCGGTCACCCCAGGTTTGGAGTATAAAGGGAAAGCTGATATTTACCTGAACAGCGGACGAACCATTTTCGCGATGAGATATTACGATTCGGAAGGGAAGGAAATCAAATTAACGCCGGCACCGGCGAACTACTTCTCCTCTCCGACAGGGCAGTGGGCCCAAGCAGAATTCAGCTCGATGGCGCCAGAAGGCGCGGTGACAGGTAAATTGGTCTTATTCTGCTCGTTAGCTTGGGTAGGAACAGCGTATTTTGACAATGTCAAAGTATTTAAGAAGATGATAACGGATGCTCCGCCAGCAGGTCCTGTAACACAGGAACTTGATGTAGTGAATGCCGGCTTTGAGCAGCCGCTGAATGCGAACGGTACGATCCCGGGCTGGTTGATCCGCAAGCCAGAGACTTTCGTTGGCAAGCAAGCCGCTATTGAAGTTTCAACGGATCAGGCGAAGAGCGGGAGCAAGAGCCTGCGGCTGTTTGATAATGAGACTGCTCTGGAGGTTGCGGTGGATTCCGGATTAGTTCCTGTAATTGGAGGAAGGACGTATACTTCATCCATGGATGTATTCCGTACCAGCAATCCACCAGGCCGCACTTCCAATCGTCCCATTCTGCAAGTTCGTTACCATGACGCAACGGGTAAAGAGATGGCAGTCGTTCCAGGTGTTACGATGAGCAAGGAAGTAACGACAACGATTAATCAATGGGGTAATGTGTCTCTTACGACTCCAGCACCGGCTAGTGCCAAATTCATTCGATTGATTATGGTTGGAGCAACAGCGTTTGTTGCATCCGTCTATGTGGACAATGCATCTGTAGCTACCGTAGTTGCCCCAGAGGAGCGCACTGAGCTAACGTTGCGAAGAGAACCTGTTACTAATGTAACCGAGGGAACGGATATTACTTTCAATGTGACTGCAACGAACGGTTCGACGATTATGGTTAAAGAGGGAGACCTCATAGTGGCTCAAGCGAGCGGAGCGGGTGAGGATACACCAGTAACCGTAACGATTCCAGGTCCTGCAGCAGGTGCGCATAATTATAAGGTTTATGCACATGTGACCGGTCTCGGTAAAAGCACAACTATTGAATTACCTCTTGTAACCGTGCAGGCAGATCAAACCGCTCCAACCATTACAATTGACGGGGTGGCTGAGGCTAAAGATTATACGGACACTGTTATGCCGACCGTAGTTGTATCGGATCAAGGCAGCGGTGTGAAACAGTTGACGGTATTGCTGGATGGAGAGCCGTGGACGGAAGGTACTGCCGTAACCGCAGCGGGTGCTCACACACTATCTGTAACAGCCGTGGACAAAGCTGGTAATTCTGCAACAAAAGAGATCCATTTTAGCCTATATACGAGCACGATACTTACAGTCGACAACGCGGTAGGGGTATACAGCGACGCTACGCAGCTTAATGCCAAGTTAATGGATCGAAGCGGTGCGCCTATAACCAACGAAACAATCACGTTCCAAGTGAACGGAGAGGTTGTGGCAACGGCGCAAACCGATACGCAAGGGCAGGCAGCTGCAATGTACACTGTGGCAGTTGGCACAAAGAATACAACAAACGAACCTTACGGCATCAGCGCTGTATATAATCAGAATGATAGCAAGTTCTTACGCGGTACAAGTAATACAGCACTATTAACAGTGAGTAAGGAGAACGCAACCGTAGCCTATACGGGTGACCGTCAGGCAGTCGAGGCGGGTCCTCTGCTTCTGGCTGCACAAGTACAGCAGGAGCAGGACGGAAGTCTTGGCAAGCTGGATGGATTACCGATCCGGTTCGTGGTTCAGTCTATTGGGATGGATGGTTCAAGAGTGCCTGTAGTTGTACCTGGTTTACAGGAAATATATACAACCGACAGTCAAGGGAATGTATCCGTCCATGTGTCGCTGCCTGCAGGGTTGTACGATGTTCGTACAGAGCTTGTGGAGAATAGGAACTATATTAACGCGTCTGTTGTTACCGAATTAGCAGTAAGTAATAAGAATGACATTGAAGTGAAGATTAATGGCTTTATCCATTTACCGGGCGACACTATGTTCGGACGCATCGGGGACAAATTGCACTTCGATGTAAAGCTGAGTCAGGAGAAGAAAGATAGATGGAGAATGCGCGTTGAACCGAAGGGTTTTGATGTGGATATAACAGCTGTGGATTGGGTAATTGTCTCTGAAGGTAGCGCATATCTGCAAGGCACGAAGAGAGTAGATGGTGAGGATTATACTGTGCGGTTGATCGTTTCGGAGGGTGGAGAAGGACAAAAAGAAGCCGTGTCTATCCAGGTTTGGAACGGAAATGAACCTACAGGTACGCCTCTGATTAATCTAACAGCGGAGCTATCCGGAGAGATCAAAATCGGAAAGTAATATCTCAGGGTGCAGCTGTGTAATAACTCATACAAAACAGAGCGGGATGCTTGTTAAAACAACAAGCATCCCGCTCTGTTTGCGTCTTGCAGCAGCTTAGTTTCGCAATACCCTGTTTGAATCCCTGCTTAATAGGGGTATATAGGGATATACCATACAAAGGAGCTGAGAACACATGGCTGATTCAGGACTAAGTGATAAAGTAAAAGGCAATGTTTCCAAAGCTAAGGGTGAAGTGAAGGATCAGATCGGGAACGCTACCGATAACAAGTCCCTTCAAGCAGAGGGGAAAATCGATAAAGCCAAAGGTGAAGCGCAGAAGAAGATCGGTGAGTTGAAAGATAAGCTCGACTAGTCTTCGGCCTTCAATCAGTAAGAGGGCGTTCAGCGCTCCCGCTCTTAGGAGTCGGGAGCGCTGAACGCCCTTTTTGTTATGATCATGTTGGAGCCTAACAGGGTCTCGATTTCTCTGGAATCGGTTGTGTGATTTTCCGCCTTCCACAAACGAAATATCCGTGTTCTTTGCTGCTTCATTCCAAGCTTTTTGTGGAATCTTGAATTTTAGGGGTACCTCACGGATAAATAAGCCATTTTACTATTGTTTATTTGGGCCATTTCATTACTCAGGCACTAATTAGCCCATTTGACTATCCCTTATTTCCCCATTATGAACCGATACTCCTTAAAGCTAGCCCAATAACCAATAGTAAAACTTGCTATCCCAGAAAGAACCGTCTTTTCAGCCCAAATTACCTATACTAGCATTGGCTAACGGATCTCCATGGTCCTAATTAGTAACAATTTGGATAAAATAAAAGGTCTGAAAAGGCTCTACCCGAACCGAAGAGCAATTGGAGCCCTTCTGCTCACCCTTCCCGCTCACCCGAGCGCCAAAAACCTGACCAAACTTCCGGTCAGGTTTTTCATAGACCACTCTGCGAGTCAGTCGCTTATGGCAGCTGCTGCGGAGGGACCTCTGGCGGAGTATCCGGTTGAATCTCCGGCTCAGTAGGCACTGGCTTGATCTCTGGATCAGGCTTGGGCGGAATTTCCGGACTCGGCACCTCTGGTTTGATCTCGGGTGGTGCCGGCGGAATAACCTCAGGCTTCTGCTCGGGATTAATGTTAGGGATTTCCGGCGGTATGGGATTATTCGAATTATTGTCTATCATGCTCATCCTCTCCTTTCATAGGTATTGTTTACCCCAAATGATCTATTTTATAACAAAAAGAATGTATGTGACTTGACATCCGATTTCAATATGTCATAATGACAATATCAAATACGAAGAACAATCCGAGACATCAGGGGTGATGATGCCATGAACAACCAGATCGAGAACGAGTCTAATTATACAGCTAGCAAATACCGCACTCCTGACGGCGCGCCTGCTGATATCGTCATTTTCACCATTACATCAACAGAGAGACTTACTGCCAAGAAGTCACTCCCGCTCCGAGAGCTTCAAGTGCTGCTTATCCAGAGGGAGCGATGGCCTTACGAAGGGCAATGGGCATTGCCGGGCGGATTCTCGATGGAGACGGAAACGATTCTGGAGAGTGCCAAACGTGAACTGTTCGAAGAGACAGGAGTAGCGGATGTGCACATTGAGTTTTTCAATGCCTACAGCACGCCTGGACGTGACCCTCGCGGATGGATGATCTCGCATGCTTATTTTGCTCTTGTTCATGAGAAGCTTCTGGCTAATCGCCGGGCGGCTGATGATGCTGCAGATGTTCGGTTATTCGAGGTGAAGACCGCTCTGGCGATGGACCTTGCTTTTGATCACCGAAGCATACTGGCGGACGCACTCGCACAGGTCCAGACGAAGATGCTGACGACGGCTATTGCCAAGCAATTTTTACCGGATGAATTTACGATTAGTGAGCTGTATCAAGTCATTCAGACGGTAGTCCCGGAGTTCGCAGAGCGTAATTTTATTCGCAAGATTACCTCTACTCAGAGCCGCAAAGGTCTCCTTGAAGAAGTTCGTGACCACCGCGGGGAATTGAAAATGTCGAACCAATACTCACAGCGTCATGCGCAATTGTATCGATTTACCGAATACGTGCCGCAGCTGTCGATCTATAGTTAAGGGTGCAGGCCTGTTTGTTAATAATGTCTATTAATACTATTAAATATACTTGATCGAAGGAGCTGGGAAGGATGAAGGCACTAGTAGTGATTGATTACACGGTGGATTTTGTAGTTGGAAAATTACCTTGCGGGGACCCGGGTATTCAGATTGAGGATCGAATCTCTTCGCTTACGAAGGAGTTTGTAGAGCAGGGTGAATTCGTAGTCATGGCTGTTGATTTGCATGATGAGAATGATGCGTATCACCCCGAGCATCGATTATTTCCTCCGCACAATATTCGCGGGACAGAAGGCCGCAAGCTGTATGGCAAGTTGAATGATGTATATGAGGCTAATCAGGAGAACATCTATTGGATGGACAAAACAAGATATAGCGCTTTTTGCGGGACAGATCTGGAGCTGCAGTTAAGAGCGCGGGGCATACAGGAGCTGCATTTAGTCGGAGTGTGCACCGATATATGCGTGCTTCACACAGCAGTGGATGCTTACAATCGAGGATATACAATTATCGTCCACGCCGACGCTGTAGCGAGCTTTAATCCATTAGGCCATGAATGGGCGCTGACGCATTTTCAGGGAACTCTAGGAGCAAAGGTGGAATCTGCGGTATGACATTCAACAACAACTTAACCCTTCATACGGACAAATATCAGATCAATATGATGTACGCCCACTGGGTACATGGCTCTTGGAAGGAGAAGGTGGTCTTCGAGGCGTATTTTCGAAAGCTGCCCTTCGGCAATGGCTACGCGGTGTTTGCTGGATTGGAGCGGATCGTCGATTACATTCAGAATTTGCAATTCGGTAATGAAGAGATTGAATACTTGCGTCAGCAGGAGGAGCCCTATAAGGAGGAATTTCTGCAGGAGCTTAGGGATTTCCGCTTTACAGGTAGCCTACAGGCAGTCCCAGAAGGAACGATTGTGTTCCCGAGCGAGCCCTTGGTTCGTGTGGAGGCCAGGGTGTTCGAGGCCCAGTTGATCGAGACGGCGATCTTGAACTTTATGAACTACCAGACACTAATTGCGACCAAAGCTTCCCGTGTAAAACAAGTGGCATCACAGGATCGGCTGCTTGAATTCGGTACCAGACGGGCGCAGGAAGCAGATGCAGCGGTGTGGGGAGCACGTGCAGCGTACATCGCAGGCTTCCATGCTACTTCTAACATGAGAGCCGGTATGATGTTCGGTATCCCGACCCAAGGCACACACGCCCATTCCTGGGTGCAAGGGCACGATACGGAGGAAGAGGCATTCAATAAGTATGCAGAGGCGCTTCCCGATCAAGTCACCTTGCTGGTAGATACGTACGATACTTTGAACAGCGGAGTGCCTAATGCGATCAAGACGGCGCGGTTACTGGAAGGCATGGGCAAGAAGCTCAACGCCATCAGGCTGGATAGCGGAGACTTGGCATACCTCTCACAAAGCGCGCGGAAGCTTCTGGATGAAGCAGGCCTGTCGGACGTGAAGATCGTAGCTTCTAATGATCTCGACGAGAATATTATTCTCAATCTCAAAGCACAGGGTGCAAAGATCGACATTTGGGGAGTGGGCACTCAATTAATAACTGGCGGTGATCAGCCTGCGCTTGGCGGGGTGTATAAGCTAGTCGCGAGGGAGAAGGCGGGAGAGTACGTACCGGTCATCAAGATCTCAGGCAACCCGGAGAAAGTATCGAATCCAGGGTTCAAAGATGTATACCGGATCGTGAACAAGGCGACGGGGAAAGCGGAAGCCGATTACGTAGCACTGGGGCATGAGGCAGATGTTCGAGCTGGTGAGCGGATTAAGCTGTTCGATCCCATCCATCCGTATATTCATAAATTCATTGAGAATTATGAGGCTGTCGCTCTGTTGGAACCGATATTTCACGAGGGAGAGTTGGTTTATCAACTGCCTGGTTTGGAGCATATTCGCGCCTATCATGAGGAGCAACTGACCTTGTTCTGGCCGCAAATACTTCGTAAGCTGAATCCGGAGATGTATCGCGTTAACTTGAGTACTGCGGTATGGGAGCTGAAGATGGAACTGATCGAGAAACATCGCAAACCTAATTAGTAACATCTGGCTTATTAAGGATATGGGCTCACTCCTTGTATGAAAGTGCATGAATTGGAAATGTATTGTGCACCAAAGGATATCGCCCTGCATACACTAATTTAGGTTCTGTTTATTTTGATGATTCCGGATCGTTTGCATAGCCGTGCAGCAACAATCCAGGTGGGGCAGCAGCTATGCTATATGCGCTCCAGCATTGACATACCTGGTATCATCCAATAAAATTAGAATAGCGCTTAATTTCCGGTTTTGTGTTCCGGGAAGCGGGGGAACCAATTTGTAGGGGCGAATCGATCATGTGATCGTAGGGAACCATCTTTCCCGAGTCCGTCAGCTAACCTCGTCAGCAGTAGATGGGTCAAGTTTATTTGTGATTATTACGCACAATTGACCCGGCTAAGGGTCTTTTTTATATTTATGACCCTCTGTATGCACTAGCGCTTATCGATGCGTTGCGGCAGTGGGTCTATTCGGCATGTACTCACCGCTGCCCCGGATCGTATAACAGGACCAGTGAAGAGGAGGATGAGAAGTATGCTGAAGCGTAAGTTAACCATTGCCCAACCACAGGAGGAGAGTGTCTCGTCGGATGCGGTCACAGATCAATGTGTTCTAAGCATCAACGATTATTATCGGGGGCTAGTCGATCGGACGGACGCGCAAGACTCGATGCGCAGGCTCATTGCTGTAATGGAGAATGAGAACGGAATGGATGAGTATGACAGATGGGATGAAGCTGGGCTTGAACTGGAAGGCGAGGTTGATCATGGTTATTCCAGCTACGGCGGGAACACAGTGAGGCTGAGCTTGCCTGATGTAAGAAGTGACCGGGGGTGCGGCTGCAGCAACTGCGCACCGCTGAATGGCAGTACGCTCAATGCTCCGATGGAGCAGTTGGAAGCGGGACTCGCTTTTATCGAGTCGCATGCTGAGATTAGCAATGTATGGCTGAGCGGTCGAGACAGCTTTGTTATGCCTACTTCTTTATTGGGTTACATTATGAGGCGGTTAAGCGCAGCTGAACATGTACGCACGATCCGTCTGGAATCCAAGCTTCCGATCTTATACCCCATGCGTGTTACCACTGATATGGAATTGTTGGATATTATTCGTTCCTGCTCGCGTCCTGATCAACGTATTTATGTCAAGGCGCACATCCATCATCCCGATGAGCTTACTCTTGAGGCGAGAAGCTGCTTCGAGGCCTTGAGGCAAGCAGGGGCGATCGTGGTCAATCACACGCCTATATGGAAGGGCATCAACGACGATTCTGTAGTGCTGAGCCATTTGCTGGACTGCATTACACAGGTTGGGGTCACACCGAACTATTTTTACGTTCATAATTCCGAGGCGGCTGTTGCTGCAGACGTATCTCTTCCTCTCGCCAAAGCTTACACACTTGTCGAAGAAACCAAAACACGCACATCCGGGTTCGGCAAACGGGTTCGCCTATACGTCGGCCATGCTTCTGGACGAATTGAAGTGCTGGCGATTGAGCAGGGCAAGGCGTATTTGAAATATGTACAGTCGCGCGACAATCGAGACGGACAGTTCATGATCTGGGATTGTCCTGACGAAGCTCTGTTTCTCGATGAACAGATTGAAGTCGGGAATGAAGATTACGCTGCCGACGAGTTGAAAGCTGCTGAACTGGCAGGCTTGGAAGACTTCGAGCATACAACCGTATATATCCATTCTTATCCGATGAGGATTATCGGAGACTGAATACAAGAATAACCGCCCAATCCGGGCGGTTATTCTTGTAAATAGGGCCCCCTGCTATCACCGACGCCGACCTGCAAGTGCTGGTCTCGTTATAGAGAACGAGGACAAATCAAAGCTGGAGCGCCCCTCGGTCAGCAGCTGTGCCGCGATCTCGCCCATAACGCTTGAGAACTTGAAGCCATGTCCAGAAAATCCGGCAAGGATAACAGCGTGCGGGTGCTCTGGAAGTACATCGACAATAAAATCTTCATCAGGGGTCATGGAGTAAAGGCATACTTTCCCCTCACGCAGTGATCCTGCGGCCTGGGGCATGCAGGTCTCAAGGAACATTCTGAGGTCGTCCTCATCCTCCGGCCTAACGCCGAACTGGCGATTCACCTCGTCAGGATGAACGGGAAGCCCGCCATCATGTCTGCCTACCTTAACACCGCCCCCATCCATATCAGGGAAGCCATAGAAGGTGCCTCGATCAAGCTGGAATATAAAAGCTGGAAAGCAGCTTGAGTGATATAACTCCGCATCGGACTCAAACCATCCAACAGTCTTGCGAGTGGGCTGTACCGCCGCATGGATTCCCGCCGTCTCCAAAAGATAAGGGACCCAGGCTCCAGCACTCACAACAATTCGATCTGCATGGAAGGTCCCTTCGTCTGTCTTCACTATAGTTCCGCTCTGTGCGAGCTCGATCGCTCGAACCCGTTGACCGGTCAATAGCTTGGCTCCATGCGCCAAAGCAAGATCTTTGTAAGATTGGACGCATACTTCGCTCTTTAGCACCCCGGAGCTAGTCTCCAAACAGCCTATGAAGTCTTCCTCCAGACGAATTCCAGGCCATCGGCGGCAAATCTCCCGGGCTTCTAACAGCTCAAGAGGCAATCCGTATTGTTTAGCACTGTCCATTATGGTCTCGATGTACGCAGTATTCTTCCTCCCGACGCTTAGCACGCCAGTTTGATGGAATAGCTTGTTCCCCGTCTCAGACTCTAACTGATTCCACAATTGCTGAGCTCTGAGCAACAAGGGGACGTATTCCTTGCCTTCCGCATAAGCGTGACGAATAATCCGCGTATCCCCATGGTGGCTGCCGAATACATGCGGCGGATCGAAGGCATCGATCATCAGCGTTGCAAGTCCCTGCTTGGCGGTTGAGTAGCCGGCAGCCATCCCCATGGAACCAGCTCCAATAACAATCACATCGAAATGCTTCAGTTGTGCAGTCTGATTCTGATTATGATTCACATGAACCTCCACGGCTTCTTTTTGTACGGATACCTTTCTCCGCAAATAAGCCAAACTCCTCCCTGGAGCGGGATAACTGATTAGTTGCGCGAATAGCAACTAAACAGGCGCAGCCTGTGTCACACACAGCAAAAACCGCCCGAACAACAGTCCGGACGGCCGCAAACCTATATTTCATTAGGCCAGAATACTCATCTGATCGCTGGTAACCTCGCCGCGCATCTTCTCATTATTCAGGAAACGCTCAATATCATCGATGATAAAGGCGCCGAGTCGATGCAGACCATTATTGACGGAGCCGGCGATATGAGGCAGCAGAATCGCATTAGGTAACTCGCGGATAGGATGATCCTCTGCAGGAGGCTCAGGGTCCGTAACGTCCAGTGCCGCGAACAGTCTTCCCTTACGCAGCTCCTCAATAAGTGCGGGCTCATCAATGATGGACCCTCTTGCGGTATTGATGAGGATACAATCATCCTTCATCAAAGCCAGGGTCTCCTTGTTGAACATCTTGTCAGTTTCCGGCAATGAAGGAGCATGGATGGAGATTACATCGGACAGGGCAAGCAGCTGTTCGAATTCTACCTTCTTGGCACCTAACTCCGCTGCGGCCTCATGCGTAATAATAGGATCGTACAGCACAACCTTGACGTCGAAATTTTGCAACAGCTTGATATAATGCCCGCCAGCTTTGCCTGCCCCGACGACTCCTACAGTTACCTCATACAGCTCTCTTACGCGGGAAACGCCGCGCCAGCCCCCGGCTCGAGTATTTTGCGTCAAGCGCCACATGTCCTTCAATGAAGCGATGGTCAGGCCTAACGCAGTCTCCGCTACTCCTTTGCCTAGCGGTTCAGTAGCATTGGACACGCGGACTCCTTTATCCCAGAGCTCGGGGGTGACGATGCCCTTGATGGTACCGGCTGCGTGCAACACGGCCTTCAAATTAGGGGCGGAAGCAAGAATATCCTCATTGATCGCAAGACATCCCCAAGAGGTGATGGCAATATCGGCGTCCTTGATCTGCTGCTTAGTCTGCTCGGGAGTGATCGGTCCGCTATGCTCGTTCAGAACAACTTCCCCCAACGCTCTGAGACGTTCAATTTGTTCTGCGGTGAACACACGGTCTATCGTTTCCTTACTTTGTAAAAAAGCAATTCTTGTCATTATGAATAATGGCCTCCTTGAATGAATCTGGTATACTATGGTATGATTATAAGAGCTGATTGCTCGGCCTGTCAACTTGATTTTTACCATTTTTTATACCAAAAAAGACTACGTTAAGACTTATCCGGAGGACACGTGTGATGAAACCGAAACGAAGCACTTCCAGAAGCAGAGTGGAGCAAATGGTGGTCTCCTTGAGAAATGATATATTGACCGGGCACTATCCCATAGGCAGCTACTTACCCTCGGAAATGGAGCTATGCGAGCTATTCCAACTCAGTAAAGTTACGGTGCGCAAGGGTCTGGAGATTCTGGTCACGGAAAGCTATATAGAAAAGGTGCCTAGAATTGGTGCGAAGGTGGTTAAATCGAGAAATGCTGAAGGGATCACAATCCGATTCGGCTATTATAAATCGACCGTGAAAGAAACCCATATTTTGAAGCTCGTTCATTCCTTTCAACAGCAATACCCGAATATCCAGGTTCAACCGGTGCCCGTGCATTTTGCCCACAGCCGGGAGGGGATCACGGATTACATTCGCGAATCGAACTGCGACGTAGTGATGCTGAATCATTCCGATTACGAAGTTTTGGAGGATGCGACAGTAGAGGAATATTTGGAACCGCAGGAATTGGGAGAAGGCACTTATCCTTTTTTACATAAACCTTTCCTAACCAATGAACGGCTCTATGTCCGTCCCTTCGTGTATACTCCGGTAATGCTCTGCTATAACAAAGAACATTTTCATGAGATGAATTTGCCCGAGCCTGACGGCAGCTGGACTTGGGAGGATGTCAAAGAGGCGAGTGCTAAGCTTACGAATGGGAAGGATAGGTATGGTCTGTTTTTTCATCTGTTGTCCGATAATCGTTGGCCCTTGTTTCTACTGCAGAACGGGGTGTATTTCAGGCGCAATGAACAGGGAAAGTACGATCTTCGGGGGGACGAGAAGCTTAAGCGTGGTCTGCGCACATGTATGGAGTTGATCAGCGACAAGAGCTTGTTCCCGACTTATTTGTCTGAAGACGATTTTGATGTGGAATCCTTGTTCCTCAAACAAAAAGTATCGATGATTCTCGCGACTTACTCTACCCTCAATACGCTCACGGAAGCATCGTTTACTTATGATATATCGCCTCTGCCCTTTCAAGAGGAAGCTAGTACGCTGCTAGTCGTAATCGGAATCGCCGTAACCCGCGCATCAGCCAATCAACAGGCGGCCAAGCTGTTCCAGGACTATTTATTATCCTACGATACCCAACTGTATATACGGCGTAATACACTCAGTATTCCTGCTATGAAGATGGCCGCAGAATGGTCTGGAACAGAGAAAATATTGCGTCCTTCCAGGTTCCAGCTCTACCGAGAGGTGATGAATACGTTCCGTTATTACTCCGATCTTAATCTGACCAGCTGCGAGCTGGCGGCGGTACGTAATGAATTGAAGTTTTACTGGTCAGGATTGGACAGTCTGGATACCGTCCTGGAGAGGATAGAAGGAAAGCTGGAGAGCATGAAGAATGAGCTTTGACTCTGGGCTATTGTGGTATACAATAACGAATCCGCGCTACAAGAACCGCCGGTTGCTCTAAGCAGCCAGCGGTTTCTCCATAGTAACGCGCAACGCACGTAATCCTCATAACCCTGCATAATTCCCGGCTTTAAACTCAGCGGTTCGTTCAAAATCTACTCGCCACGTAACTGTCTCAACGTTAAACGCCAGCCTTTTCATCGCAATCACCATGTTGTCCGAGCGAATCTTAGCTACGTTAAGCCCGTCGTAGATTACTGGCTTCCATCCTGGAGGTAAGCGGAAATACAAGTTGCCCTGCTCTCCAGCGGGACGAGTGCACACTCCCTTGAGAATTCCTTTGTCCCCGTTCCATTCTAACTGTTCAATCTCCACTCCGCCTTGGGTGATATGCATATCGGTCGACAACAGCCAAGGATGATTCCTGGCTTTGCTAATCCTCAGCACCTTCACGCTATAAGCAGGCACCTCAATCTTCATGCTCCCCACTACTTCGCCCATATACATCTCATTCCAGAAATCGAACACGGTATAGGGGGTTTCTGCATCGTCGAGCCCAAGATCACCAAGACTTAGCGCCACGGACATCGGTAACGCCCCTGCATTCAACACCCCTACGACATTCCAATCCTCCCATGGTTTCTTCACGTGCAGGTTGAATATGCGAGGGGGATCCGGTGCTGCTGCTGTAAACAGATCCACGGGTCTGGCCATTTTCGTGTATTGAGGCAAACATTTCTTGATCAACGCGAGCCGCTCATCACTGATTGTAGCGATATCATCCCCGAGCACGACAGGACCGGAAGATAACCCGAACATACTTACGGTTGCCCTTGCTTCCTCCAATGGGATAGGCTTGCCCACGGTTAACACATTAAAGCCGTCATTATAGTACAGCTTGCGGTCTGTGAAGTACGTATAGGCCATGGAGGAGGCGACTGTGTTGATCAGATTCCAGCCATGTATGGTGTAAGTAGCCGGATATTCAGCCATCGTCTCAATCAAGGGACGTCCTTCTCCGATATCTGGACCGACCCGGACCGCATCTACGCATCCAACATTCTGGAAAGTCGTTCCGGTGGAGGAGAGGAGGTAAGTCTCTTCACCGGCAGCTTCGCGTATAATTTTCAAAGCCTCTCTATACACCTCAGGTCCCTTGATCTTGGTTCGGTCGTAATACTCATCATATGGAAAATGCCCAGGAGTTGTCCCGGATCCAGCATATAGGAAGTCGATCATGAAGAACCGAATCCCGATCTTGTTGTAGTACTCGAACACCTTCCTCAGGAATTGCTGAGTGCGTGGGTGGCTGCCGTCCAAGCTATAAAAGCCGACACGCTCTTCCTTCGGGAGTGTACCCGATTTTCCATAAGGAGATTTATAGTTGTTAAAAATATATTCGCCATCCTTCTTAAGCAGGTTATCCTTATGCTCCTCGAAAAGGTCGGAACCTTTGTTAGGAATCCAGAAGGGAGCAATCCAGAAGCCAAGCTTCTGCCCATTCTGCTCCAGCTTCTGGATCAGCCACTCCCAACCATGAGGGAACGCCTCCAGATTTTGTTCCGTCCAATTGCCAGGAAGCATATCTTTCAGGTTGCCGATGCTCGTCCATATGTTCTTAATGCCGAATCCGCCTAATTTCTGATTAAGCGCTGCTGCATTCTCCAGTACGATTTCTTCGTAGGTTTCCTGAGAGAATCCATCTCTCCAGGTCCAACCGCCGACCCAACCAAGATTGGGACGAGCAGCGAACTTGGGCTTATAATGCTCGCTCACTCTGCTGGCCCAATCCTCCAGAGAAGTGAATGGATTAGCAGCAAGTTCGAGATAAGCCGTTTCGGAACTCATAAGCTGTCCTGGAACCAGCTCGTAACCATCAAAATTGCATACGGCTTCCAGAGCAATCGAATCTGCCTCAGACTTATATGTATACACAAGCTCCGTATCAGCCCTGTCAAAAGTCAGGAAGCTGCAGTTAAGCGCAGCACCGGATTCAGGGTTATATAGCAGTCCAGCCGTCTTACTCGTATGAACCCCAGATTCTGAGCTTATGACTTGTACGGAGTTGTTAATTACCCATGCCGATTGGCAAAGTACTTTGGTGCGGGAGGGATGCTCACCCATCATGATGGAGGAGTCTGTAGATTCGCTGCTGTACAGGAGCTTACATTTGCCCAAGGTTACGGAGGAGTCCGGAGCTTCATTCAGAATTTGAACAGTAATCGTTAGAAAAGCGGCTTCAAGGTAAACTCGGAATAACACCTCCAGCTGGACAGAAGGTTGGTCCAGTCTGCTTGTAATCGCGATCTGCGTATATGCGCCGTGAGCGTCATTTAATCCCGTGCTTTCCATAGTCGAGGTGATGTGGCGGAGACAGGAGTTCAAGCTCCCGTTAATCTCAATAGCAACATCCATATTTCTTACCTCGGCGCGGTCTCCAGAATGAAAGGACCAAGCTGGAATCGCAGCGTCAAAAGTAAAGGTTCCGCCCTTGTTCACACAACTGTACTTGTCCATATCATCCACTCTCCATATCACTGATTTGGGATTTTGGAAACGTTTTCGACGTAAATCTATCACTAACCTTGCAGCCTGTCAATTAATAGATGCGGCTTGTTAATAGAAAGCTTATACTGGTCTAAGACAGGATCCTGATCGCAAGGAATCACTTGAAAAACGAGGGGGATACAGATGAAGGCGAGAGCATTAGGAAGTCCGATTCACACAGTCAGTTATGTGGCGGCGGCTTATCATTCAGGGGATGCGGATCGAAATCCACGGATCTATGCAGTATCCTGCGGCAAGATTGCCACGCTGCATATTATTGATGTTTTTACTGGGGACTGCTTGCAAACTTTTGAGTTGAATGGGGGCTCGACTCACTGCTGGGGGATTGATCTCTTGCCGGACGGTACCGTATATATGGGAAGCACGCAGGGGTATTTTTATAGACTGAAGCCTGGTTCCTCTGAGTTGGAGAATCTGGGGTTGGCGCTTGAGAGCGAGAGCTTCATTTGGCGGGTAAAGGCAGATGTCGATGGAGTCGTATACGGGGGGACTTTTCCGAACGGAAAATTGTTTGCCTATGACCCGAATTCGAACAGCTTCCAGGATTACGGTCAAATAGTAGAGGGGGAGAAGTATCTTCGCAGCATCGCCATTATAGGAGAAATACTGCTTGTTGGGATCGGTACGCAGCGAGCAGCATTTGTAGCGATTGACAAGCTTACTGGGGAAAAGACTGTAATCCCTCTGCCTGTTGACAAAATAGATGGTGAGACGGTTTATGACCTTAATGTAATTGGCGACCTGGTATTCGTTAAGCTTAGTCCTTCCAATGTGCTGTTGATCTACAATTGGACAGAGCAGCAATGGGTGGATCGAGTGGAAGGCGCAATGGGCTGGGATGTGTCCAGACCGCATCCGGAGACGGGGCAAGTGTATTTTGTTCAGGCTGGACGGCTGGCTGCTTACCATATAGCGGAGCGAAAAGTAACCCAGACCTCGCTTGAATGTGATCAACCTGCCAGAGATTTCGGCTGGATCCAGTGGCAGGACCAGACGGTATACCCGGGCTGGAGCTTGATCAGCGTCATGCAGGACGGCAACTATTGGATCTATAATCCGCAGACGGATCGCGGGGAGATTCGGGAGACGAAGGTTCCCGGGCAAGAGAACAAACTCCAGAGCTTCGCCATCGATCAGCACGATCGCCTGCTTGTCGGGGGATTCTTCGCTGGGGGCTTCGCGATCTATGATCACAAGCGGGATGAACTAACTGAGTATAAAAGCGTAGGACAGCCAGAGGGGTTGGTCGAATTTAAGGGCCAAATATATCTCGGCGTGTATCCATACGCGAAGATTTACCGATACGATCCAGGAAGCGAGTGGCAGCTCGGGAGTAACCCATCCCTGCTGTTCTCGCTGAAGGATCGGGATCAGGATCGGCCGTTCGCGTTCGTACCGGCTGGAAGGGAGCTCGCGATTGGGACCGTTCCTTTCTATGGCCATCATGGGGGAGCCCTCACCTTGTATGACCCGGAGACAGGGGAAGTGGACTTGCACCGGCATGTGGTGGAGAATCAGAGCTTGATCAGCCTCACCTACAGGGAGGGGATCATCTACGGAGGCTCGTCCATCCACGGAGGATTGGGGACGAGTCCTGTGGAATCGTCTGCCCGAATTTTCGCTTGGGATACGGAGACGCGTAAAAAAATCGGAGAGGTCACCCCCGTAGAGGGCTCGAGCTCCATATATGCTCTTACCTTCGATGATCAAGGCTATCTGTGGGGACTCTCGGAAACTCATTTGTTCAAGGTGGACCCGGCGGGATTGTCCGTTCTGGAGTCGATCGCTCTGAACAGCTTCCTTCCGGATAAGCCCAAGCAATGGTACGGCTGGCATGCCGGCAACCTGTGGTTCCGATCAGACGGTTACTTGTACGGCAACATTATTGGCTCCTTGTTCCGATTCTCTCCGGCCACATGTGATGCGGCCCTGCTGCAGGAGAATGTCGGTCTTAGTATAGCGGATCGAGCTGGGAATCTGTACTTCAGCAGACAGACTGAGCTGTTCGTGATTGATGCGGTAGAGGAGTAAAAAGAGGTAAATGGTTAAGGCTCATCCAGATGAAATGGATGAGCCTTATTGTGCATGTGATGCACACTTGTCGCACATAGGCACATTAGTTAGCAGAGTGTGCTGCATAGGTCCTGCATTATAAAAGCTCCTGTTCCTGGCTGCGCCTGCAATGCTAATCGTGGCCAGTTGGATTATAGTGGCTCGCCGACAGATAAGCCATGTTACTATTGGCAATTTGGGCCATTTCATCACTCAGGCACTAATTAGCCAATCCCATAAAACCAAGCTAATAACCAGTGGTAAAACACGCTATCTTAGAAAAAGTCGTCTTTTCCGCTCCTATAACCTATACTAGCACTGGCTAACTGATCTCCTCTGGATCTAATTAGTAAGTTTACCTTCACTATTAGTGAAGATAGACTTACTAATTGATTCGTGATCGAGAGACATCTTACTAGTGCTGCGAAACTTCCGTCATGACTCGGGCACTTGTTGTGCCGCTCCGGACCTGAACATGAACGCGTCCGGCTGCAGTCAGGAAGGAGAGGTCGAGATCCGGGACATTCGGTGCCACAGCAGGATCGATCATGAATTCTGTCCAACCGGCAACCGACGGACGCAGACCCAGGATATCTTCAATCAGAACGGGAATCGGCGAGCTCGCCCATGGATGACACAGGCTGGTATTGGCCTTCAGCTCCTTGGACCAGCTCTCGTAGCAGGTCGTCGCTCCTTCGCGGAGCATTTGGGTCCAGTAACCGTGAATCGTCACTGGTCCGTACGGCCCTTGCAGCTCGTGCGGCTCCTCGGTGACGAATAGCGAATAGACAAATTCCTGCTCACCCGCCTGGGCTAATGCCTTCAGGTAGAAGAAGGAGAAATACACACCGCACGATAGCCGTTTCTGCTTAAGGAAGCGAACCACGCTATCGCTCCCGCCTGCTGGAAGCATGTCGAATAGCAAAGGCAGCGTATTAGCGTGCATGGAGCTGTGCTGCGAGTGCTCCGCGTCCGCGAATAGTCCTGTCTCCGGCCGCCAGAATACAGCTTGGAATGCGTCGAGTACACGCTGCTTCTCCGCTTCTGCTTGAGGTTGCCCAAGAAGAGATCTAATGGCGTCATTGGCACACAACGCACCGTAGTAAAAGGCGTTAACCACATTATGGCATCCGTCCGCTACAGGCTTTGTCAGCTCAAAGTCGTAGCCGTCCCGCTGGTTGAACGGCCAATCGACTAGGTTCCATTTGTCGCCTACATTCTCCAATAAGCCGTCGCCCCGCTGATAACGGGAGAAATAGCGGAGGATCCCCTCGGAAATAGGCGCCATCTCTCGCAAAAATTCCATGTCGCCGCTATGCTGATAATAGGTCAACAGCTGCTGCGGCCATTGAAGCGAGTAGTCGGCAATCTCTTGCATAAAGTGACCCGGTGATACGGCCATCATTCCTTCGCAAATAACAGTACTTGCAGCGAAATCCTTAAGAGCTTTGCGATACATGCCCAGATCGCCTGTCAAATACAGGTGGGAGAGGGCGGTTACGGTATTGTCACCTAGATATTGTCCCTTTTCGCGTGACGGGCAATCGGTGTAATGCTCCTGTGTGGCGTACTGAACGCCTTTCCGGCAAATCGCCCATACCTCATTCAAGGTAGGGTCATTCGAAGAGAAATCAGATGCTTGCTCTGGAAATGGATAATGACGCACAATGGCTGCAAAGCTCTCTGGCACAATAGATTCCCCGCAACCAAGCACCTCGACATAGCGAAATGCTTTGTAATCATAATACTCCAGCTCGTCACCTTCATCCCGACCCGATAACGTCCAGGTTTCCCGGTAAATGCAGTTGCATCTTAGCTCATCCCGCACATCCAGTTTGCCGTCCTCCTGCAGCTCTTCGCCGCAGCGTATCTCAATCTGTTCACCCGCTACACCGTGAGCGCGCATAGAGAAGCCGCCAGTAATTTCTTGGCCAAAATCAATCCAATAACGATTCGGCTCCCGCCTGATCACCTGTTCAGGATTAACACGGTACACAGCTACAGTTGAGGTGTGCTGCATGACGAGCATGTGATCGTCATCCAATCGCTCGCTTACAGATTTCCAACTGGAGTCATCGAAATGAACTTGCTGCCAATCCACGAGCTGCTTGCGGGCATCGATCGACTCGAGAAATTGTGTTTCATAGCCAATAGTTGGAGCATTAGGACCTCCATACTGATCGGCCTCGGTATAACGCCAGCTAGTGTCTGTACCTAGAAGAACATCACCATCACAATTGACAAGCTCAGCTAGTAGACCCTGTCGGTAATCCCCGCTTGTGAAGGCCCGGTTCACCAGCCCCTGATAGTAGACATGGATCGCGATCACATTCTCTCCTTGCACGAGCACCTGAGAAAGGTCATACCGATTATAATAGTAACGGAAATGATAGCCTTGCGAAGGCCCTTGTCCAATGAATTGCCCGTTCACATACAGCTTGTAATAGTCATCGGCCGTAATGTCGAGCCACAAGCCGCCATTCTGCTCCGATAGGTGCACCGTTTTGCGAACCAACATATGGACATTGCGAAGATTGGGATCATGCTCGGGTGCCGTCCGGGGCTCCAATTCCTTGCGCAGCAGATCCAGTGGGGGGAGTGCAGTGAATGCGGGATGTGTAATCCAGCGTGCAACCCAGTTTTTCTCTTTCATGTCATTAACCTCCGCTCGCGGTTTTGGTTTCTTTCTTTTAAAATATCCTGACTTTATACTAAGGGAAGAAGAGTACGAATTCTTGAATGATATGGCTAAAATAATAGGATGATCTGCCAGCGGAGGTGATGCGCCCTGCATCGATATGAGAATGTGCAATTTATGGATCACGATGATTTCTTGTTTCATATTTTCCCGCACCGCATAAGTAACCGTACAGTTGACCCGCACTGTCACGAATTTGTGGAGTTCATTTACATTTATAGTGGTAAAGGCAAGCATGAGTACCAAGGGACAACGTACGAGGTAGCTGCTGGAGATGTCTTGATCATTGAGCCGGAAGCCGTTCACGCTTATCATGTGGGAAAGAATGAGCGAATGGAAATATTCAATGTTCTGTTCCATCCTTCTTTTTTCTCCAAAGAGCTAGGTATTCTGGCCAAGGAGTCTTCATTCGTGCAGTTCTACTTCCTGGAGCCTTTCCTGCGCGCCTCGTCGCCTATTCCGTCTCACCTGCACCTGATTCCTACGGAGCGAATAACCCTGCAGCTTTTAATAGAACAAATGATGGCAGAGTATAGGGAAAAAAAGCATGGCTACAAGGTTCTGTTGAAAACGAAGCTGATGGAATGTTTTATCTATTTGAGCCGCTGTTACTTGCGCCGGGAGCAAGCCTCTTTAACCAAAGAAGCTAACGAGCAAGTATTAATGGAACAGGTCACACGTTTTGTACAGGCCAATTTCGATAAGCCCATCACGCTTGAGCAGGTAGGGCAGTTGTGCGGAATGAGCGAGTCTGGGCTACGTCATAAGTTCAAAGCGCATACCGGAATGTCGCTTCTGGATTACCGCAATAGCGTACGGATCGGAATCGCGAAGCAGCTTTTACAGCAAACAGACTGGCCCGTCTCCGAGATTGCGTTAGAGACCGGCTTCAACGACATTAGCTTCTTCAATCGGGTCTTCAAGCAGTATTGCCAACAGTCACCGAGACAGTACCGCATGCAATTGCTGGCTGTTGGGGCCGATGAGAATGAATAAAGTTAGAGCAGCAGACAGACGAAAGACACCAGATCATGAGGCATCCGGTGTCTTGTTAAGTTATACCAGATTAACAGGTTATGCTAGTAACCAGACTTGATAACCCAATGAGTTGGGTCGTCTGGAAGCTTCCTCCGATGTACTGATTGTCATAGGAAGTCAGGTAGAACGATACCTGAGAGCCGTTTGGCAGGGTGAGCTGAGTCCATTGATTGAGACATGTCTGGGCTTGCTGTTGATTGGTGATTGCCGCACCATTGCATACTAATGACAAGGACGCGTTTCGAGGCAGGTAGCCTGTTGCGTAGCTGAAATCGACGGAGGTTAGGTAAGCCTGCAGTGAGGTACCGTTGGTGAACTGGATAGTGGCCCATTTGTTCACACATCCGAGGATATCCGTAATGTTCTGGCGTTGCCCGTTATAGGGCTGTGAGTAGTAGTTATTCGACAAGGATAAGTCTCTCCTTTAAGTTCCATGATAAATTCTAATTGCAAGTTAACGCATCAATTAATCGCAAATCGATGACGAAGTACATCCATGTCAAGCCGTTCCAACGAAAGCCTCCGATCGAATTCGCACCTACGAAAATCGGGAAATACCAGAACTGATCGCCATTGGTAAGCCATACATAAGTAAAGCGGAACATACAGCGAATGGTAGCGCCAGGGTCCACAATGGCATAGGTGCCCGGAGCGGCGGTGCTAAAAGGTTTTGGCGGTGTATAGGCAGGAGGCGGTGAAGTAGGCGGTTGTGCGCTTCCGGATGGCGTTCCGGGTTGAAGAATCCCACCTCCGCCTGGTTGCGGGATTCCACCGCCCGGCTGCGGGAACCCTCCGCCTGGCTGAGGGATTCCCGGGATGCCGAACCCTCCCAAACCACCGAGCCCGCCGAACCAACCGCCGCCATAAGAGCGCGGCATATAAGGCGCGAGCATCGTATTCAACTGCTGCTGTAAAGCTGTGATCTCTTGAATCAGCTGTAACTCTTGCTGATACACTTTCTGCGCTTCCGCTGCGCCCCCGCCGCTTACCCATTGCGCAGGTGTATAGACTGATGCAAGCTCAGGAGGCGGGAATGAGCTGCTTACATATTGGGTTTGCAAATTTCTTAGTCTTTGAACTTCTGCTGATTTGGTCTGAATCAAACCTTGCAATTGAATAACCGGCTGATATAAATGCTGTGGCACTTGAATCGGTGCAGGAGTTGTAGAAGGAGACGGAAACGGGCTCGGACTCGATGAAGGTGACGGAAATGGCGAAGGGGAAGGAAATGGGCTCGGACTTGGGAAAGGCGACGGAAAAGGTGATGGAAAAGGTGAAGGTGAAGGCGAAGGAGTAGGTGAAGGTGATGCCCCTGGCATGGGAGTGGTAGGTCCCATTTGCGGATAGGTTGGATTGGGATCACGTCTTCTTGACTTTTTGGCAGGCATTGAGATGGTCCTCCTTGGTAAAGCATATATGTTATTTCTATGCAGGAGGATAGACGAATGTCACGCATGCCTAAGTGAAAAACAAATAAACGCGGATACCAAAAAACCTTAGACCCTTGCATGGGAGTCTAAGGTTTATATGTGTGGGAAGTTCGTAACTGAATCATACCAATATATATTTAAAACAGAGTTATAAGTCCTTTAATCAACCTTCGGAACAGCTAATCCAAGACCGTCAGCTATGCGTTGTCCGAAATCCGGATCAGCCCTATAGAAATGGCTAATCTGTCTGAGCTTGATCTCATCCTTCTCAACCGGACTCATTGCACCTACAATATTGTTCACAAGACGTGTGCGCTCATCCTCATTCAATAGACGGTACAGGTCACCTGGCTGCGTGTAATGATCATGATGATCGTAAGCGACGCTGTCTGCCGTCCCAAAAACCGCAAAAGGAGCAGGCTTGTGCTGCGGTGCTTCAGTAGGGCCGCCGTAGCTGTTAGGCTCGTAGTACACAGAACCGCCGCCGTTCGCATCATGACGCATCTGGCCGTCCCGCTGATAATTGTTCACTTCATTATGAGGACGATTGATCGGCAACGACTGATGATTGGCACCGACCCGGTAGCGATGAGCATCTGCGTAGGCGAACAAGCGGCCTTGCAGCATTTTATCAGGAGAAACGTCGATTCCAGGTACCAATGTTCCAGGAGAGAAGGTAGCTTGCTCCACTTCTGCAAAGTAGTTCTCAGGGTTGCGATCCAGCACCATACGACCAACTTCTTGAAGAGGGTAATCCTTCTGAGACCATACCTTCGTCACATCGAACGGATCGAATCGATAAGTATTGGCATCCTCAAGCGGCATAATTTGCACATATACCCTCCATGAAGGGAAGTCGCCGTTCTTAATAGAGTTGAATAAATCCTCTGTATGATGATCTGGGTTCTCGCCTGCTATACGTGTTCCGACTTCATCCGTTAAATTCTTAATTCCTTGCTCGGTCTTGAAATGATATTTGATCCACACGCCCTGACCCTCCGTATTCACCCATTTGAAGGTGTGGCTGCCGAAGCCGTGCATATGGCGGAATGTTGCTGGTATGCCGCGATCAGACATCAGAATCGTAACCTGGTGCAAGGACTCCGGGGACAAGGACCAGAAGTCCCATACGGCATTAGGATTTTTTAAGTGAGTGGCGGGATGACGCTTTTGGGTATGAATGAAGTCAGGGAATTTGATCGCATCGCGAATGAAAAAGACCGGTGTATTATTGCCGACCAAATCATAGTTGCCTTCCTCAGTATAAAATTTCACTGCGAAACCGCGCGGATCACGGACGGAGTCAGCCGAGCCGTTCTCTCCGGCCACGGTGGAGAAGCGGACGAATAGAGGCGTGCGCTTGCCGACCGCCGATAAGAATTTTGCTTTTGTATATTTCGTTAAGTCCTGCGTTACTTCAAAATAACCATGAGCACCTGCCCCCTTGGCGTGTACGACTCGCTCAGGCACACGCTCTCTGTTGAAATGAGCTAGCTTCTCTAGAAGGTGGACGTCTTGAATTAATGTAGGGCCGCGTGAACCTGCTGTCATGGAATTCTGATTATCACCGACAGGAGCGCCAGAGCTTGTAGTAAGATCGATTTTGTCGTTACTCATAGTACAATTCACCTCATTAGTTAGAATAGTTACAATACATACTATGATAGCAAGTAACAAAATAAAATCAATACTTATTTATAATAATTCTAATTTAGTAATGATTTTATTCGTGACTGATCCCCATCGAATAGAGTCTCTAGTGATTGGAGTACTCTACAGCAGGACAAGGTCCCTTTTTTGCACTCAGACTGAGTGAGAAGTGTGCGAATTTTTTACATAAATTTAACATTAACATAAGCAGGAGTGGTGACAATAAAATTCAGGAATTTGCAGCAACAGCAGCACTTGTAGCGATTTCTACTAACAAAATCTCACAGGTATACGGTGACTTCATTTTACAAACTATGGTATGATTAAGGACGGAATTTCAATTCAGAAATATAAAGGGAGAGTCATATGGAACAGTCAGCCGTTCTGCAAAGAAGAAATCGACTCATGGTGTTTATTCTATGGTTTTCATTAATGCTCGGCATTGCCGTTAACCTTGCAACAAATGCTTTGCCCATGAATACGATTGTTCTAGTCGTCGTAGGTGGAGCTATCGCTATTCTTGTAACGGTGCTCGTCTGGCTACGCATTATGGTTGAAGGCCTCAAGTATCTGGTAGCATTATCGCTAGGCGTTATATCCTTCTTAATGATCTCTACTACAGATAGCTTCGCAACCTACTTACTTGTTTATTACAGTCTTGCTGTGACCACGCTTTACAACAACTACCGACCCATCTTTCTTTCCGGCCTGTTCGCTCTATTCTTCACTAACTACTTTTTCATTACGGAACGAGATACTTTATTCGCAGGGTTCAATGATGAGAGTCAGTTGACATTCAATCTATTCGTAGTCTTAATTACAGGAGCGCTGATGGCTTCAGGAGTGTTCGGGGAGCGGCTGCGTAAAAGTGCATTTCAAGGCTTTCAGGAAGCAAGTTCAGCGCAAGAAAGAACGGCCAGAACTTTGCATGTAGTGAGCCGTACTGCGGAAGCATTGGATCGATCGAGCAGCGGATTGAAGGAGAATGCAGATTCCGTTGGGATTATATCGAGGGAGATGACCACCGCATTCACGGAGGTTGCGAGCAGTACGGAACAAGTGAATGCGAATCTATCCTCGGCGAATGGTTCCATGCATAAGCTGAATGAAGGCACAGCCTCTATTGTAAGTTCCACGGCCGTACTCCGAGAATTGTCGGCTTCGAACGCGGAGCTGACGGATTCCAGTATGAAACAGGCGAATTTGTTAGGGGAGCAGATGAGCAAGGTCAAGGGAATCATGGATACCACTGTAGTTCTGATGGGCGATCTGAATGAACAGAACCGCTTGATCGGGGAGTTAGCCAACACGATTAGCGAGATTACGAATCAGACGAATCTTTTGGCCTTGAATGCAGCCATTGAGGCTTCACGCGCAGGAGAGCATGGCCGGGGGTTCGCGGTGGTCTCCTCCGAGATTCGTAAGCTGGCTGAGAATGCCAAGCGATTCACCGAAGAGATTACCGGCATTCTAGAAGGCATCTCCAGCAAAACTGAGCACGTAACGAGTCAAGTGCTAGCGGGTCAATTGTCAGTTACAGCCGGTCGCGAAGCATCGATCGAGATGGAGCAGTCCTTGCGTGAAATGGTGGGCAATACCAAGGAGTTGGCGGAGCGTTCGGGGCTTGTTGCGGATTCGGTCAATAATCTGCGAGCATCGTCCCAGCATATTTCCGCTGAGATGGAGTCGATCTCGATGCTGACCGAGCAGAACATGGCGACCGTCGAGCAGATTCTGGCAGGCATGGAGAATCAGGATCGCAGGATTCGCGGCATTGTCGACGGAGTGCATGAGGTCGATTCGACAGCGAAGGATTTGAAGGAGAAGACGGCTTGAGCCAATGCTGTGTAATGCCGTGGGTGACTTATACATAGGCGGACCGATTGCGGTAAGACTGCTTCATGCGGAGCAGGCTTATGCGCAGTCGGTTTTTTGTTTAACGTCACTATGTAGGGCCTGTAGAGATCAGTTAGCCAGTGATAGTATAGGTAATATGAGCGGAAAAGGCGGCTTTTTCTAAGATAGCCAGTTTTACTACTGGCTACGCATGCCATTAGCCCTCCCTGAATCAATAATTGGTAAAATAATGACCTCTAGGTGATAATAAGAGATGTAGGCATTAAGAGTGGAAAGGGTGTTTCACATGTCCTCCATCATTCATTCGGATACGAATATCGGATTAGTGAAGTTAAGAATAACGGATCTCAAGCGATCCCTTGCATTTTATCAAGAAGTAGTTGGTCTTAAGGTTCTCAAGGTTGAAGATCATACCGCGGAGCTTACAGCAGATGGTGTGAAGCCGCTAGTGCTGCTCGAAGAGGTTGCAAGTGCAGAGGTAGCACCTCGAAGAAAATACGCCGGGTTGTATCACTTCGCGATCCTAGTGCCGGATCGGCAATCGCTAGGATTAGCACTAAGGAATCTGATCAGCAGCAAGATCCATATCGGGCAGGCGGATCATCTGGTGAGCGAGGCTTTATATATTGCAGATCCCGATAACAACGGAATCGAGATTTATTACGATCGCCCTCGGAGCACATGGAAGCGTGATGCTAACAATCATTACATGATGGCGGTTGATCCCATTGATTGGGACGGCTTACTTGCGCTGGCTGGGGATGAGGCTTGGAATGGATTGCCGCAGGGTACGACGATTGGGCATATTCATCTGCATGTTTCCAGTCTGAGCGAAGCGAGAAAGTTCTATACAGAGGTGTTGGGATTCGAAGTGGTAGCACACATGGAGAATTCGGCCCTTTTCGTGTCTGCGGGACAATATCATCATCACATTGGGTTGAACATTTGGGCGGGAGTAGGTGCGCCATTAGCTCCAGTAAGCGGGGCGGGGCTTGCCTATTATACGATTGTTGTGCCAGATAGCGAGGCGTTAGATGCGGTGCATAACCGGTTGACGAACGCGGGCGTCGCAGTAGAGAAGAGCGGGGGATGGCTAGTTTTCAAGGATCCGACTGGAATTGATCTCCACCTCGGGGTAGCAGGAGCTTAGGTACCTAATATCCACCGACAAAAATAATAGCACATCGATTGGATTAACGAAGAAGCCTGTCCCGTTACTCCAATCGATGCGCTATTTGGCTTGGCGTGCTGAACCTTACTTTTGCAGCGCTTGTTCTACCGTTTCCTTAAGCGGGGTAAAGGAACCGATCAGCTTTTGCAGATCATCTGAAGTCCGAGCTGTCTCACCGTCTGCAATCGCCTGATAAATGCTCGCGAATAACACGGCAACAGGCTCAGGCAATCCGACACCAAGCAGAATGTTCTTCTGTTCTTCGAAGGAAACAGCTTGATGCACGACAGCTGTACCCGTAACCTCCGTTACTACACCAGCAAGCTCATCGAAGCTCCAAGGCTGATTGGAAACAAGATTGTAGATCTGGTTCTCATGGCGGGCGCCAGCCAACACCACTGCTGCTGCTTTGGCTAGATCACTTCTAGTAACCGTATTGAGCGTGCCGCGTCCAGTATTTGTGACGATGGCACCATGCGCTACGGATGCGGCCAGATCTGGATTGACGAACACGTCTGTATATAACGAGTTGCGAAGGAAAGTATAAGGGATGTTCGTAGTGCGAATAGCATGTTCGGTAGCGAGATGCACCTGCGCCAGAGAGACTTTGGAATCCTCAGCAAAGGCATAGCTCGTGTAAAGGATATGCGGTACCCCTGCATCACGTGCGGCCTTGACCACATTAGCATGCTGCACAATGCGGAGCGTATCATCCGTGTGTTAGGACTGGAGACGAAGAGCAGCTTGGATGCTCCGGCAAAAGCCTTCACCAGTGATTCCGGGTTCTCATAATCCCCATAACGTACTTCAACGCCTTGCTCAGCAAGAGAGGAAGCTTTCTCTACATCGCGAGCGATAGCAACGATTTGACTAGCTGGGACCTTGTTGTTCAGCAAATGCTGAATGACTTCTCCTCCAAGCCCGCCTGTAGCACCAGTAATTACGATTGACATAGTAAATCATCCCTTCTTAAATTAGATTCGATTCGAGAGGCTAGAATATAACCAGCCAAGTTTCCGCGAGGCGCCTGTACCAGCTAACTTTTCGAAATGTTGTAACCAATTTGATTACAACAATAGCAAAAAAATTAGCTCTTTGCAGAGCCGATTTTTTCAGTTAATCCATCCACCAGATGCTGGAGCTTCGTTTGAGCCAAATGCTGTTCCATGAGGAATTGCGCTTGACTCACATTCGTGCGCAGAACCGATTCGATATTAGCGCCAACGGGGCATACCGGATTAGGATGCTCATGAATGTGGAATAGCTCGTCTTTCTCGACAACCTCAACCGCACGATATATATCCAAGAGCGAAATCTCACTCGGTTCTCGCCGCAGATAAGTTCCGCCGATGCCTGCTTTTACATCCACTAACCCTGCTTTCTTCAGACTGCTGATGATTCTGCGAATAATAACAGGGTTCGTATTTACGCTCTCGGCGATGAAATCAGATGTAAATGGCGTCCGGTTCATGGCAATGAGTGACAAGATATGAACGGCAATGGAGAAACGGCTGCTTATCTTCTTCATAGGTTTTCGCCCTCTCGATGTAATCATTATAGTTACAACATCATGGAGAGTCAATTCACAAACTTTCCCTGCTTTAAGCCTGAGGATTTATTTTCCGAAAAGAGACTTGTATTCTCCATAGCCTTCCGCTTCCATTCGATCCAAAGGAACGAACCGCAACGCCGCAGAATTAATGCAATACCGCAGTCCAGTAGGCTTCGGACCATCATGGAACACATGCCCCAAATGCGAATCTGCATCCTTGCTGCGCACTTCAGTGCGAATCATATTATGCGTAATATCTACATGATCCGAAACACGATGTTCTTCTACTGGTTTCGTGAATGAAGGCCAGCCGCAGGAAGAGTCGAACTTATCCAATGAGCTGAACAGCGGTTCACCTGACACGATGTCTACATAAATTCCAGCTTCCTTGTGATCCCAGTACTCATTCTGAAAAGGACGCTCGGTACCATTATTCTGGGTCACTTCATATTGGAGCGGAGTAAGGCGGTTCTTCAATTCATCGATTTTCTTGTTATCCTTCCAAAGGTCCTTCAGGAATTTCTCACGCCCAGATCCCGAAAAGTAAGCCTTGTAGCGGACAGGATTTGTTTTGTAATAATGTTGATGGTAATCTTCAGCCGGATAAAAGGGATGCGCGGGCACAATAGGCGTAACAATCGGCTGCTTGAACACACCGCTGTCCGCAAGCTGCTGTTTGGATTGCTCGGCTAATTGCTTTTGCTCTTCACTATGATAAAAAATAGCGGTCTTGTAAGACTGTCCCCGATCATTGAACTGCCCGCCGGCATCAGTAGGATCTATGGACTGCCAGAATAGCTCCAGAAGCTTTCCATAGGAAAATTGGGCGGGATCATAAGTGATTTGTACGGCCTCATAGTGTCCCGTCGTTTCCGAGCAGACCTCTTTATAAGTAGGATTGACTACATGTCCGCCAGTATAACCGGAAATCACCTTGATAATTCCAGGCTGCTCATCGAAAGGCTTCACCATACACCAGAAACATCCGCCAGCGAACGTAGCTAATTCGTAAGATTGATTCTCGGAATTCATATTGCAATCAGCTCCTTTACTATTAATACAACCATAACATGGACAGAATGTAAAATAAGCAATCTGCCTAAACGCTTGATGTTGACAATGCGAACTGTAACAAATATAATAACAGTAAGCAAGCGGAAGGAAGAGGTGAACACAGGGTGAACAGTGAATTTACGATTGCGGTACACAGCATGGTATATCTTACTTATAGACCGGATCGTATGGCCACTAGTGATAGCATAGCCCGCAATGTGAACACTCATCCGTCGCGTGTGCGCAAAGTTATGAGCTGCCTGCGAAAGCACGGCTACATTGCTACGAAGGAAGGGATCGGCGGTGGATATATTCTTAACTGCAGCCCGGAACAGGTTACGTTAGCCGAGATCTATCAGGCAACCTCGATCGGCTCTATGAAGCCGGGATGGTGTTCAGGCAATGAGGATGAAGCTTGTGTGGTCGCCTGCAATATGTCAGAGGTGATGGATCAAATATTTTGTGAGAGTGAGCAGCATCTGCTTCTGTATTTGCAGCAAATGACGATTCTAGACGTGCATGAGCGAGTGCGTATGGCGCAAATGCAAAAGCAATAACCTTTTTTTGATCAATCTGTCACTTATTTAATGACAGTTGAAATAGATTTCAATTGAGAGGGTGAATGAGAATGGAAGTGACAACGTTGATAAGAGTAGGGGATTGGGTTAGCGGTACGTCTTCTTTGGATGAGAAATTTATTGGTTTCGTCGAGTCAACGAATAATGGCGGCGGTTTGAAAGTGTGGGTGACTCAATGTGACTTGGAGTCTACGGTCGGAACCTCGATCGACGCCGTGCTTGCCAAGGTAAAGAAGCTGCCAGACTCTTCACCTGAGACTCCAGATGAGCTGCGTGATCTCATTGAACTTGCCTTGATGACGCATGATCAGGAATGGTTTCAGGAGCTTAGTGCTAAGCTAAGTAAGCCTGCATTTAACACGACTCCCGGCAAACCTTTTGTTGGATATAATCATACGGTTACAAACCCAATTACGAATAGATTAAAAAACTAAGGAGCGGATTAGAATGGCTATTGTAAAAACTACAGATGCATCTTTTAAAGAAACGGTAAAAGAAGGATTAGTATTAGTGGATTTCTGGGCGCCTTGGTGCGGACCTTGTAAAATGATTGCGCCGGTTCTCGAAGAATTGAATGACAAAGTAGGCGATTCGGTAACGATTGCCAAGCTGAACGTCGATGATAACCCGCAAACCGCGGGCGAGTTTGGAATCATGAGCATCCCGACTTTAAAATTGTTCAAAAATGGGGTCGATGTAGCTACCTATGTCGGGTTCCAAGGGCTTGCCCAGTTGGAAGCGGCTGTGAACGAGCACCTGCAATAATACAAAGAGAAAGAGTGGAGAGGACTACAACGAGTGAACCCAAGATACAATTCTTTATTCGACGGATTCGTCTTTAAAAGCGGCGTGAAAGTAAATAACCGCATCTTGATGGCACCGATGACCAACTTCGCCTCTAACGAAGATGGATCGGTGTCGGATTCCGAAGTAAACTACTATGCTCGCCGATCGGGCGGGGTCGGCATGGTAGTTACGGCCTGCACATATGTAACCCCGAGCGGGAAAGGATTCCCCGGTGAATTCGGCGCGGATCGGGATGAGATGATTCCGAGCTTACGACGATTGGCAGCATCCATTAAGGCACAGGGGGCCAAGGCAGTCCTGCAAATTTTTCATGGGGGTCGCATGACTCCTCCGAATCTGGTGCCTAATGGTGATGTAGTGAGTGCGAGCGCCGTTGCTTCGGAACAAAATGCGGGTGTATTGCCTAGAGCGCTAACGGATTCGGAAATCGAAGCGATCGTTCGTGACTTTGGTGAGGCGACCCGACGGGCCATTGAAGCCGGGTATGACGGGGTTGAGATTCATGGAGCTAACGGGTATTTGATTCAACAGTTTTTCTCCCCGCATTCTAACCGTCGGGAAGATCGATGGGGAGGCGATGTGCACGAACGGATGGCTTTTCCCTTAGCTATCGTAGAAGAAGTGAAGCGGGTAGTAGCAGAGCACGCCAAAGAGCCGTTCCTTGTTGGTTACCGATTCTCGCCTGAAGAAGTGGAAAGTCCTGGAATAACCATGGAGGACACATTACTGCTTGTGGACGCATTATCCGATTGCGACCTTGACTATCTCCATGTATCCTTGATGGAGTTCTGGTCTAGTCCAAGACGTGGAGTAGACGAGTCCAAATCACGTTTGGAATGGATTGTTGAACGCGCAGGGGGTAGGGTGCCTGTTATCGGTGTAGGTTCGATCCGTACAGCGGACGATGCTCTTAAAGCTTTGCAGACGGGAGTTCCGCTGATCGCGCTTGGTCGAGAGCTCATCATGGAGCCCGACTGGGTCCAGAAAATAGCTGATGGCCAGGAGTCCGAGATCAAGACCTCATTGACGCCAGAAGATCAGGACCGCCTCGTTGTCCCTGACGCATTATGGAAAGCTATCGTGAATGCGCCGGGATGGTTTCCAGTTGTACGTGAAGAAGCTTCCAAACTATAAATCGATCGTTAGACCGTTCTCTGGGAACGGTCTTTCTCTTTTTTTAGCCACTAACCCCTCACTTCCTAAGTCTTTTAAATTTCATAGCCAATTTACAAAAACATGACAAACTTCACCCCCATTTAATGAAAATTTTCACTTTTCCAAATGACCCTTTTCGGCTATACTGAGAAACGTTGAAATAATATCCATAGTTTGGAAGGGGAAACAAAAGTAATGACTTGGCTTACGAAATGGTCTTTTACGAACAAAGCAGCAGTAGGATTACTGGTAGTCATGGCGCTTATCATTGGTGCCTTCAGCTATACCACGCTGCCCATGGAATTTATGCCGGAGGCAGATAATCCGCAGGTTACCATAACGGCGTTGGGGCAAGGACAAGATGCCCGATCGATGGAAACGAATGTAACGAAACCAATCGAGAATGCGGTCCAGCTTGTTAAAGGCAAGAAAGAAATGCTCTCTACATCCGGAGATGGATACGCGAGTATTAATCTATTCTTTGATGGCAAAACCAATATGAAGGAAGCGGCGCAAGAAGTGCAGAAGGCCGTAGACCAACTGCAATTCCCGCCGGGAGTGATGAAGCCTTTCGTGCTTCAATTGAATACCTCCATGATCCCGGTATCCCAGCTCACCATTGCATTCGAGGATGGGCTGAGTGATAAAAACATCAAAACAGCAGAAAATAACATCATCCCGGAGCTGCAAAAGGTTAAGGGTGTAGCAAGTGTAGCCTTGTATGGTAAAACTGCACCAGAAATTACGGTAAATGCAGATCCGAAGAAACTGGCGGACAAAGGCATTCCTCCTCAGGCGCTAATGGGCGTACTGCAAGGCCGCAACGTATCAGCTTCGATAGGTGAACAGACGATTGGCGGGCAAACGGGCAACATCCACGTGAGTGCAGAGATCAACAGCATCGATACGTTGAAGAAGCTTCCGATCGTTCCAGGCGTTGCTTTGCAAGATGTAGCCACTGTAGAGTTGAAGCAAGATCAAGAAAGCATCAGCCGCTCCAACGGCAAAGACGTTCTTTTCGCGGTTGTGACTAAAGAAGCTGATGCCAATGCGGTAGATGTAGGTAATAAAGTACAAGAAACCATTGATCGAATCAATGAGGAAATTCAGAACGTAGAAACCGCCGTAGTGTTCAGCACCTCAGATATGGTCGTGACCTCAGTCAACAGTATGATGCAGGAAGTATTGCTGGGTGCTTTATTCGCAACAGTTGTCATTCTCTTGTTCCTGCGTAATTTCCGAGCTACGCTGATCACCATTGTATCGATTCCGCTTTCTCTAGCGGTAACGTTATATTTGTTGAAAGTTTCGGGAGTTACATTAAACATTGTAACGCTTGGCGGTGTCGCGGTAGCAGTTGGGCGGCTAGTCGACGACAGTATCGTAGTGATCGAGAATATTTACCGTCGTCTGCAAAAGGAACCTTTCACGCGTGAAATGATTATCAGCGCAACCAAGGAAGTTGCAAGAGCGATCACGTCTTCCACGATTGTAACGGTCGCCGTATTCTTGCCCATGGGTCTGCTTCGCGGCGGATTGCAGGCTTTCTTGCTGCCTTTCGCGTTGACCGTAACCTATTCCTTGCTTACTTCTCTTGTTGTAGCTCTAACGGTAGTTCCTTTGCTAAGCTCCTGGCTGTTGAAGAATTCGCAGATGAAAGAGCATAAGCCATCCAAGCGGTTTACCCGCATCTTGCAATGGAATCTTCGGTACAAATGGCTAACGTTGGTGCTTACTGCAGTTGTGTTCGTTGGTTCGATCGCAGCCTATACAGCGATGCCAAAAGGCGCACTCAATGCATCCGATGCCACACATGTAGCTGTTCAGTTAATATATCCGAACGATGTACCGGTTGAAGAAGTGCATACGAAGGGCAAACAGCTTGAGCAGGAGCTTATAAAGCAAGAGCAAGCCCAAATTGTCATGATGCAGTCCGGTAACAGTGCAGATGGAGCCAAATGGGGGGCTGCCACCTCTCCGACGCAGGTCGATTTCACGATTGAGATAAAGGAAGGCGCGGATGCGCAAGTATTTATCGATTATGTAAGGTCGCAGAAAGATAAATATGGGAATGCAACATTAACCGCTAATGAAATGACCATATTCGGAGCCAGCTCAACCAACGAATATATAGATATCGTCGGGGAAGACCTTACAGCGATCCGCACCGTTGCGGAAGAAGTTATGGCTAAAGTAAAAACGGTAGACGGAATTACCAAAGTCACAAGCAACATGGACCAGACGAAGCCGGTATTTGCATTCCGAGTAGATCCGATTCAAGCAAATGCTCAGGAAATCGCGGGACAGCTCAGTTCTATGATGAGTCCAATGCCGATCGGTCAAATTAACCTTAATGGGACCCAAGCAGGTGTTATCCTTAGCCCTATGCTTCAACCGAAATCCGAGAAGGATTTGACTGGGATAACCATTACGACCGCAAGCGGCCCTACGCCGATAACGAATGTAGCAAAATTCGAGATTCGCCAGGAACCTACCATGCTGTATCACAAAGAAGGAAAAACTTACACGAGGGTTACAGCTGAAGCAGATCCGAAGAAAGTATCCGAGATTGGGGCAAACATCAAGAAGGAAATGGATTCAATCACCGTTCCTAAGGGTGTGGAATTAATCGCAGGCGGAGCTTCTGTCAGTCAGGGAGATGACTTTGCTGATCTTGGGTTGACAGCTCTTATCTCCATCGGACTGGTCTATCTGATCATGGTGCTCACTTTCAAGACACTTCGCGCTCCACTCGCGATCATGTTCTCCTTGCCACTAGCTGCCATTGGCGCCGTGCTTGGATTGATCGTGTCAGGGGTTACCCCGGACTTCACCGCTATGTTCGGCGCACTGATGCTGATCGGGATCGTCGTGACGAATGCGATCGTATTGATCGACCGAATCAAACAAAACGAGGAGCACATGTCGATTCGTGAAGCGATCGTCGAAGCCGCGGCGACACGGATGCGCCCGATTCTGATGACGGCCATCGCTACGATCTGTGCCATGCTGCCACTAGTGTTCGGTCACTCTGAGCAAGGCAGCATTGTATCGCAAAGCCTGGCGATTGTAGTGATCGGCGGCTTAACCGCTGCTACACTCTTAACGCTTATAGTTATACCTGCGATTTATGAGTTGTTCTACTTCCGCAAGTCGGCGAGACAACGTAAGCAGCCTGCTCAATCTTCGACTCACACTGCTGCATAACCTAATAGCAGCAGCCCCATAGCGCCCTGTGCATATCTTTTGCACGGGGCGTTTTAGTTTTTGGCGCGGAGCGATTGCTGTAGAGAGGGCATGAGGATGGAGTGGAGAAACGAAGTGGTTGCCTTTGTACTTGAAATCTCACCATAAAAATATAATCAAAGAATTCAAGTACAACATCAATCGTAACCCATCCTCTGTCCTCGTGCGAATAGATGCTAGTGAGGTGCTTGGTAGAGTAAGTGGCTGGCTGGATCACTTTAAGAGGAGGAACATGAAGGGTTAGCAGGTTGAGGACGTAGTGGAGATGGACGGGTGTACATGCGTTGAATTGCTTTAATGAGCTAAAGTAGATGTCGAAAAAATATACATAGATAGGCAAATTGAGCCTGTTTTCAGCTGTAAATGTATAAAATTTCGACATCTAAACCAGAAAAGAGCAAGAATGGGGATAAATAAGGCCGATTCCGATCAAATGCAGCGTCAGATGTACAATCCTTCGACATCTAGGAGCTGAAAAGTGTCATTTTTAGTCGTCTATGTCGAATTTTTATACATCTAACATTGTAGTTGGGTATTAGAACCGCTTTGAAGATGTGCCTCTAGTAAATCTGGAGGCAGAGCACATAGGAGAACGTAACTCATTGATCCAAAAGTCGAACAAAAGGGGCAGGAAGATGGAGTGGAAAAGCGTCAGCGGTCGCATTTGAATCTTGAGTTCATACCGATAAAAATATAATCAAAGGAACCGAAGTTCAAGAGCGATTGGAGCCCATCTTACTGCCCTCCCGCACGCACAACTGGACTCAATCACTTAAGATTGCTGGAGTGATCTTCTCCAGCTATTTTTCTAAATTTAATATTTATTTACTGATATCACGAGCAGGGTATTGATAAATGATGGAGTATGAACTTAAAATGAACATTAATGAAAATTTGCGCCAAAAGGAAGGAATAGCGATTGTATAGAACCTACACCACTTTGCTTCAGTCTATTTTCCACCTGACTTCGGATGGGATTGTCGTCGTAGATTTAGAAGGACGTGTTCTGGAAATTAACAAAAAGTTTGAAGAGCTCCACGGGTGGACAAGGGAAGAAGTAATAGGGAAAGTGTTGCCCATGACTCCGGAGAATTACAGGGCAGAGGCATATGAATTATACAAACGTATATTGAATGGAGAACAATTCTCGGGCTTAGAAGCGGTCAAATTACGAAAAGATGGAAGTACGTTCTATGCGGATGTCACGATTTCACCTGTCAAGGACGAGTCGGGAAACATCATCGCTTTTGTGGGTGTAGAGAGGGATATTACAGAGAAGAAAAGAGCAGAGCAAGACTTGAAGGAAAGTGAGGAACGGTACCGGATCTTGGTTGAAAGCTCGCCAGAGCCTATTCTCGTTTACACGGATTTTAGTATTGTTTTTGCTAATTCTGCTGCGGCGGCACTTATGGGAACGGAGACACCTGATGTGCTGATCGGCCAACCCATATTCCGCTTTGTACACCCTGACTATTTGGCTAATTTGGATGGGCAGGTCGTAGAGTTATTCAAAGAGTGCAAAGCAAGTGAATTAATGGAAAAGAAAATGATCCGATTCGATGGAAAAGTAATAGACGTCGAGGTAAAAACGGTAGCAGTGAATTTTGGGGAAAACTTGTCTGTCCTTTTGTTATTTCGAGATGTAACGGATCGCAAGCGTGTAGAAATGGAGCTCTTGGAGCGTGAAAGGCAGTATAAACGTGTACTCAAGCTATCCCCGGAGCCTATTGTCCTGCATCGAGAAGGGATCGTGCAATTTGCTAACGATATGGCCATTAAGCTTTTTGCTGGAAACAGTTTAGAAGATTTTGTTGGTCGTTCGATATTTGATTTTATATGTCCAAGCTATCATTCTTTTATAACGGAACGTATGAATCAACTGGTTCAGACGGATGATTACCTGGATTTTATTGAAATGAAAGTTATACGACTGGATGGTACTTTATTGGATGTTGAGGTATCGTCAATTTATATTCACAAGTATATTGGTTATCCCATCATTCAAATTGTAATTAGAGATATGACGGAACGTAAAAAGACCGAAGAGATGATTCGAAGATCGGAAAAGCTGTCTGTGATCGGTCAATTGGCTGCTGGAATTGCACATGAAATTCGGAACCCCCTAACTTCTCTGAAGGGGTTTACTCAACTGTTGCAATCAAGAAACGCGCCCTATGTCGATGTCATGATGGGGGAGCTGGAGCGGATCGAATATATCGTGAATGAATTCATGACGCTTGCCAAGCCGCATATTGCCCGACACAGCGAAATCAATATTCAAAGTTTGGTTGAGAATGTAGTTCTTTTCATGCAGCCGCAAGCTCTTCTATATAACGTGCAATTTAACCTTATTATGGAAGAAAACATGAACCCCATCCGCTGTGATTCCAATCAGATCAAACAAGTTGTCATGAACATCCTGAAAAATGCCATGGAGTCTATGCCGGAGGGCGGAACGATCCAGGTCACTACCAGACGTACAACCAATCAAGGCATACTCATACAAATAGTCGATCATGGGACAGGTATACCGGAAGATAAGCTGTCTAGATTAGGGGAGCCGTTTTTTTCAATGAAGGAGAATGGCACGGGTCTCGGTTTGATGATTTGTCAGCGGATTATCGAAGCGCATCATGGTAAAATGTCCATTCAAAGCAAGCTCGGTCAGGGAACCGCGGTAAGGATTGAATTTCCCAGCCAACCGATCGAGTAGAAAAATCCGAAGATTTGCGTTATGTCTGGGATTATAAGACAATAGAGTGGAACGCAAGTACAGAACTAGTATAGGGCAGGTAAATGATCATGAATGATATGTTGAATAAATATTGCGCCAAGACATTCGGCAAGACGGGGGTTATTATCGAGATTGGGAAGGTGAGCAAGATAACGAACCGGACGATACATGTCGACTGGGGCACGAAGACATGGATCTATCAGAACAAAGACTTTCGTTGGACTCCTCTTACGAAGGAAGAGTTCGAAGCGAGGTACAAGAAGCCTAAGTTTTCTGATGGGGCGCTAATGCGAGCTCAGGAGCTTGGTCTGGAAATCACATACAAGTAAACATGAACGGCGAGAGTCCTGTACGAACAGGGCTCTCGCCGTTTGCTGTGGGGCGTGTAGTCGCCAATAACTGCGGAGAAGAAGACTGTGTGAGATCCACGACCGTACCGCAATCAGATTAAATCTCCCTTATCGAATACTGGGCTATTTCGGAGCTTTCACTCCCGCAGCCGCTGGACACAACGGTTCCGGATATATACACATCCACTTCATATTCACCTGTCCGGGTACCGTCCTGCGACTTGTATTCCCAACGCACGCGCGCCTCATCGTTTGCTCTTCTGAGTACGATTGCTTGTTTGTGATAATCAATCCACGCCCAGCCTTCCCGGATGAACAGCTCCCGCTCCGCTACTTGACTGAAAGCATCGATACCTGCTAATCCCCGATATTTACCAGCGATATCCGAGAAATCTCCTTTATGAAGCAACACATGATCAAGCACCTCGACCGTAATCTGACCCCAATAACGCCCCTCTGGAAAATCAATCAGCGTAGGCGCATGCCGATGTCCACCTATATGGCTAGTCCGCCATACTCGGATAGGATTCTCTAGAGAGGAGGTGTATTGATGCTCTATTTCCTTATAAATCGTATACCCGAACTTTCCGCAGCACTGATCGTGACTGCCATGGGTGCAGACGAATATTTCCCTGGCAGAGGCAGTAGAGGGTTGTGCGAATTCCTTGAACTCAGGCAGTCTGGATTCGTCTATTAACAGCACTTGCACCAACTCGTTCAGTCGATCGTTCGCTACAACAAACTCTAATTTGTCATATCTTGCGCGAGGCTGCTCTGTAAGACGCATATCAAATACTCTTGTGAACCCTGAAGATGTCGATTGTGATTCGGAACAGAAGGCCTGCAGACGGAACTTGCATCCTTGATCGGTGCAGTGCTTCAGAGTCTCGTTTAGTCCTGCCGGGAAATGAGCCGATTGCTCCACATTATGGCTCCAAGGTAGAGGTACTTCAACGAATATATAACGGGTATGACCTGGCGCGGAGCCAATGGGATCTTCCAGATTGTGTCTGGATCTGACCGAACAATAATCAGCCTGTATAAAAGGATTCGCTGCATTTGAAGAACCAGCTGCTTTCTCATCGGGGGTCATAAAAGGACAACTCCTTGTTTGAATGTCCGCGTGGACACTCGGTTTCATATATAACTATACCATGAATGGTGCTTCATTCGTATGGTCGTAAAGTGGTTTGTAAAATAGAAGTATTTTACCGGATATTTTTTGTTGGTTGAAAATCTTTTTTACAGGTTGATCATAAGCAGAGTGCTCTAGTACAATATGAGAGGAAAGCAATAGGAGTAGGAGCGAGGGGAGTCAAACGGTGGACAATAGAATTGTCGCAGAAAATAGGTTACCTGGAACATTGGATTGGCAAATCACACAATTTCATTACGATTACCCCGCGTCCATGCAAGCAAGCCCGATTATTCGCGGACTTCGGTCCTCTGCAATTGAAGGATTTGCTTCAAGAACCAGTGTATATCCAGGAGAGACGATTGATTTCAAAATAAGTGTAAGTCCGAGCAATAAGTTCGAAATAGATATATACCGATTAGGTTATTATCAGGGATTAGGCGGAAGGCATATGACAAGCCTCGGGACATTCCAGGGCCAGACGCAGCCTGTGCCGATGGAGTCAATAGAACGGTTGCGTGAATGTGAGTGGGAGACCTGCACGACTTTGCGAATTCCGGATGATTGGATAAGCGGTGTATATTTGGCCAAGCTCACTCTTCATGCTGCTATTCAAGCGCAAAGCTACATCGTCTTCGTTGTCAAACAACAAAGGCAGCAGAAGACGGATATTCTGGTGCAGGCAAGCGATCTGACCTGGCAGGCTTATAACAAATGGCCTGGAATGAACTCGATCTATGACGATGGCTCACCGGATATGTGGTACCAAGGCACGAATGTGCGGGTCAGCTTCGATCGGCCTTACACGAAGTATTGTCAAATTGTCGAAGCCCCCTTGTCATGCGGATCGGGAGAATTCCTGTTATGGGAATTTCCACTCGCTTACTGGTTGGAAGCCGAAGGGTACGAGGTCGCTTATTGTTCCAATCTGGATACGCATTATGAACCAGAGCTCTTGAAGAGCTGCCAGGTGTTCATATCCGTCGGTCATGATGAATATTGGACCCGTCAAATGTATGATAATGCGACTAGCGCAAGAGATGCTGGCGTTAGTCTGCTTTTCCTTTCCGGGAATGCACTGTACCATCAGATCGCTACCTACGACAAGCCAGCAGAGGATAGGTTCCGCTCCTTTGCTCGCGGTCGCTATTTCACAGATGAGCGTGAGCTGATGGGATCGAGCAGCTTCGGCCCAGGGTATGGAGACTGGACGGTCAGTAAGCCGGAGCACTGGTTGTTCGAGGGGACCGGCATGAAGGCGGGGGACTGTATTCCAGGGTTGATTGGATGGGAGTATCACGGCTATCCTTTCAAAGATATAGAAGGGTTAGAAATCGTGGCTTCCAGCCGCTTGGTGGGACAAGCTTTCTCTGATGTCGAGATTCGTGGATTAGGGGCACGTGAGCAGGGAGACGGCTTACATTCCGCCGTTATCTACCCGGGTCCGCATGGCAATTGGGTGTTCAATGCGGGTACGATCTGGTGGGCGGAAGGGTTAAGCAATCCGCCCGGGCATGTCCCGGCAATGGGCTCTTATGGTCGGACACAAGGACCTGATCGTCGAGTGCAGCAGATGACTCGCAATCTGCTGTCCCATTGTTTGAAGCGATCATAATCCGCGCTGAATTGTTTCACTTCCCTTAGATACGGGTAATAAGAGTGGCTAGTCCAAACCCTTTTAAGGAGTGATTCAGAATGGCACAGAACCAAGACAGGAACCAGAACAACCAAGGCATGAACCGGGATCGGAACCAGAATGGGAATATGAGCCGGGAAGAAGCAGGACGCAAGGGCGGAGAAGCTACATCGAGCAATCATGACCGTGAATTCTATCAGGAGATCGGTCAAAAAGGCGGGCAATCCCGGGACAATCAGAACAATCAGCAAAAAGATGATAAAATGTCTCGCGAAGAGGCAGGTCGTAAGGGAGGCCAATCCCAAGACAGGCAACAACGCTAGGCCTCTATACTTAAGCAGCGATCGTGCAGGATAAGAAATGAGAATACAAACAGAAGCCTCCTGCCCGCAATTAGCGGGCTTGGAGGCTTCTTGTTCGTTCCTGTATGATCAAGCGATATCGGCTTGAAGCTCCTCCATGGACGGAGCTTCTCGATAGATCGCTAGTGATTCCATTCTAATCGTGTGTAGAATTCCTTGCTCCGGCTCTGCTAATAATAACCGTTCTGCATACAACCAGGCATTCTCTTCGATCTGCAGCATGGTAAGTGTGCGTTCCGTTGGCGTCAGATCTTCATCGAGCTTGCAGCAGAGTTGGTCCAACTGTAAATCCTCTGCATGGCCTAACTCGTGAGCGAATATGACACTGATATATTCCTCCAACCGATCCAAGGAGCCGAATAATCGGAGACACTGCTGTTTGATCGTATCCTGATATAAGGTGATGCTGTGAGTTGCCATGCGGTACTTGCCGCCGATCAGTCTAGAATTCGGGAAACGTCCTTCGAGGTTCACGCTCACCTGGCTTCCCGATCGAATCAGAAGCCTGTTGACCACCCGAACGAATAATTCTTTATCCAGTCTTGCTCACCTGACTCTCTAAGAAGTTAAAAGTGCTGTATGCGGTAGACGAAGGGGACACAATTAGTCCAGCTTCGATTACGTATGTTGCTCCTATTATCTTATCAAATTCCGTGCGAAAGTAAAGGACTGATCCCTGTTAGTTAAGCTAACTTTACTAATAGTAAACCTACCCTTACTAAATTGGAGAATATAAGGAGTGGAAAAGGGGATTAGTGAACCAGACTTTACTATTAGTTAAGCTTACTTTGGAATTAGTAAAGTTAGGCTAACTAATCAGCCCCGTGACTCGGTAGAAAGAGAATTTAGTTAGTTAACCTTTATTATTAGTGAGGTTCACCTTACTAATAAGGTATCCGAAGCTCGAATTCGTTGTGTGATTTCTTCCTTTCTCAAGCACAATATCGCTGTTTTTCTTCCTGCTTATCGTGGCCAGTTTGGATTATAGTGGCAAGCCATTTACAGATAAGCCATGTTACTACTTGCTATATAGGCCATCTCATCGCCCAGGCACTAATTAGCCAACCTGACTATCCCTTATTTCCTCATTGTTACCCGATTTTCCTCAAAAACCGGCCAATAACCAGTAGTAAAGCGTGCTATGCCAGAAAAAGCCGTCTTTTCCGCCCATATAACCTATACTAGCACGGGCTACTGATCTCCTCTGGACCTAAGCAGTAACGTCTAGCTTGCTACCCACATTTCTAGAAACGCCAAAAACCTCTGGAGTGATAGCTTTCCCAGAGGTTTTGTCGCTTGATAAAGTTAGCAAATCCACTCAAGACCCTTGCTTCGGAGCATCGAACGAATGAACCTTCGTCCAAGTGGCCCCACCATCTTTGGTTGTATACATAACCGAGGGCTCCTTGTTATCAGTGACAATCCACCAGCCTTGCTTGGGATCGGCAAAAGCAATTTGAGCGTCCCCGTAGCCCGGGAATGAGGCAGGTCCATTGGTCCATGTTTTGCCGCCGTCGAGCGTCCATCCGATTGTATTCGGATTATCGCAAGCAGGGCAGGAGCCGCCCATGAAGGCTGCTTTTGGATCGATTACATAAAGAGGACCGGGTTTCGATCCTGTGTTCTTCGGCCCATCATTGTAATTAAGCGGAAAGCCTGGTGCTGGTCCGCCCCCCGCAGTAGAATTCGCAAGCACCGCCTGCCATTGCCCACCCCCATCTAATGTGTGGAACAAAGAATAGGATGTTTGAGTCATTCCAGAACCGCCTGTTAATTGTACCCAAGCATCTTCCTTGCCAGCCGAACGAATGACCACACCGTTAATCGGAGCAGCGGTTTCCCGAGATAGGACAGTCTTCCAAGTTCGACCGCCGTCAATCGTGGCTTGAACTTCGAATGTATTCAAAGAATTGGGACTTTGCGTAACCGTCCAGCCATGCTCTTTGTCATGGAAGTAAGCGTCTCCTATGGTCTGCTCAGGTGTTATAAGCTTGTTCCATGTTTTCCCGCCATCTGTAGTTCGAGCGTCCGCGCTGAAGGCTTCATCGGTAGATACGAAGTGCAGGAATCCGCCATTCGGCATACTGCCTACAAGCGACCATTGCTTGCCGCCATCTATTGTGTGCAGTAATTGGCGTAACTCTGGCTTGCTCGGGTCAGGACTAATGGTTGCCCAGGCATCCTGGCTGTTCAAGGCGAAGATTTGCTGGATCGTTCCCTTCCCCTGATACTGCTTCCGCCAAGTTACTCCGCCATCATCGGTTCTAGAGATCCAGCCTTCACCGCCTGTCCAACCGGACTGGGGATTAGCAAGTCTTATAGCTGTAACTTTACCTGTTGTCTGACTAATAACAGCAGTACCTGCAGGTGTCGCAACAGGGCTTGAAGTCGGAGATGCCGAAGGCGTAGGAGTCATGGCACTGCCGGAAGGACTTGGCGAGCCAATGGGTGGACTTGCTGTATTTTCTCCAGTATTCGGCCCTGTCTGCTCCCCATCACTTGTACAACCTGCCAATAGGATGAACATCACACTTAACATCAGAATGGCCATTTTTTTGTAAATGCGGATCATGGGGGTTCCTCCATTCTATTTGTCTCTTATACTTTTATAACCTTACAGACGGGTTTTTACTCACAATAGTTGCGGCATACGAACACAATCCTGTCTCTACATCATTACTCACAAGATCTATTTCACTTAAAAGCATTTGACTAAATAACAAACAATATTGTAAAATGTCTATAAAATAACTAATATATGATAAGGTGTGTTTGGTATTGGATTACTCGGAGTTGTTCTGGAATGCCTCGATGGAGGAATTGAAACGCGGTTATGTGCAGACGGATGACCATTATATAAGCTTGTTATGCAGCAAAACCATAGAAAAGGGCATCATCTATCCCGAGGACGGGGTGTTGTATGAAGCAGAGAAATACATGCAGGTCTATATCCGGAAGACGCATGGATCCGTATTCGACTATTTGACGAAGCTGGACAAGAAATTGACTGGGCTGACCGATCATCAGAATAGCTTGCTTCGTTTATTTTATCAAGGGAAGCACGATGCAGAGGTTCAGAAAGAGCTTGGCATCGGCAGCGCCTCAACGATTCGCAATCACCGTTTTGTGCTGAAGGAGAAGGAGAGGCAATCGAAGGTGTTCCTGGTCATGATGGAATTGCTGAAGGAGAAGGACGATCACGCTCCTGCATTTGTGAATCTGCACCAGACCGCCAAGATGGTGGATCAGCGTTACAATGTAACGGCAGCGGAGAAGCAGCGAATATTGCAGAAGGCTTTTCCTGATGGACTAGACGGGCCTTTGAAGACATTCGATTTGCAGGAAAAGCATAGATACATTGTTCTGCGGGAGATTGCGGGCCGGTTTCAAAGAGAGCACCAGTATACAGAGAAAGAAACGAACGAGATCATAGAGCCTATTTACGAGGACTACGCCATCATTAGAAGATTCCTGATCGAGTACGGCTTCATGGACCGGAAGGACGACGGGAGCTTGTATTGGCTCAAGACCTAATTACAAGAGAAGAGGAACGTGTTATGAACCGAAGAAAAGAATTGCAGCAGCAGTATAAAGAAACGAAGATTGAAGCAGGAATAATCCGCATAACGAATACGAAGAACGGGAAGGTGTTTCTGACAGGAACCAAGAATACCCGAACGATAAACGGCATTGAATTCTCCCTTGGTATGGGGAGCTATATCAATAAGGAGCTTCAGCAAGAGTGGAAGGAATATGGTGCGGATGCCTTTGTGATTGATGTTCCAGAGATTCTGGAGATCAAGGAAACCGGCTACTTCGACCTGGAGGATGCATTGAAGAAGCTGGAGGACAAATGGCTGGAACATCTGCAGCCGTATGAAGATCGAGGCTACAATAAGCGTAAGCCCTAAACCAATATGTCAACGAATCACCCCTGTTTGTAGCGTATGGCTGCGACCGGGGTGTTTTTTTGAGTTTTCTACAATTGCCAAAATGTTCTATACTGAATACAAAGAAGACTGTTGAATGTGAGGTTGGGGGAACTAAATGAATCTTAGGAAGTTTCGTTATTTGCATATTGCCGATGATATTCGCTCGCAGATCAAGGCAGGGTATTTGAACCCTGGGGATTATTTAAGCTCTGAGAAAGATTTATGTGTGAAATACGATTCCAGCCGTAATACACTCAGACAAGCCCTTGATTTACTTATGAAAGAAGGGCTTCTGATCAAAATGGTCGGGAAAGGGACGATTATAGCCGATCTGCCGGATCGTGTGGAGAAAGATCAACAGTCGCTGCTTGTTCTGTGCCCCAGTTCCTCCAAATTTGCCGATCAAGTGCTGCATAAGCTGATTAAAGATTTCACAGACGCTTATCCCCGTGTAACCGTTAATGTCTTCCGTACGGATGAGATGAACCGAATGGATGTGAAGCGATGGCTGGAGCTTGGAATCCATCCTGATCTGTTCCTTATCTGGGATCGGGATTATTTCGAGGCGGACTTGAATGACTATTTGCCGCTTGCGGAGGTCAAGACTAATCAGACGACAGACTATGGCCGGTTAAACGAAGCCTTCGTAACAGATGGTGTTCCGTATGCAATTCCTGTAACGTTCTCACCTGTGTTTCTGACGTGCAACCGCGAAGTATTCCAAGAGCAAGGCATGGCGCTGCCGAATAAAACATGGTCGTTTGATGAATTTGTGGAGGTGGCCAAATCTCTGAATGAGGATTGTAACGGAGATGGCATCATAGACCGATATGGGTTCGGCATGTCAGACTCGTGGAGCAGATGGCCTGTGCTTGCTTTTGCCAATGGTTTCCGATTCGAGCGAACGGCAGAGGGGGAACTGGCTGAACGAGGTCTTGTCAGTTCACTCCGATTGTTGCAGCGCATGCTGTATCAGGACGGTATCGCACCAATTGCCGCAATTGGCGACTACCAGTTCATCCATGACATGTTCGAGGAAGGAAGAATCGGGATGCAGCTCGCCACGATCTTCACTACTCCAATCTTCAAACAAAAGGACCGGTATCACGTTGCTCCGCTTCCTTCAAGCTCCGATAATCAAGGAGAGCAAGGCGGAAAGCTGCTGATTGCCAATGCCTTTATGATCTCGAGATATAGCAAGAATGCGGCCATGGCCAAACATTTTATTCGATTCGCGGTATCCTGGGGTTTTCAAGAAAGGATGATCGAGGAAACAGGATTTCTTTCCACATGGGACAAGCTGAATCAAAGAATGCTCTCTGACGAAGAGGCAGAAGCCCTAAGCGTAAGTGAAGAAGGGGTACAAGCTTCCCTTTTCTTGTCTCAGATTCTACCGTCAAGCAGAGCATTTGCAGTTATCAGCCGCAAGCTGAAGCCGTTCTGGGCAGGGATGCAGACACCTGAAGAAGCAGCACAAGCCATTCAAGACATTTATTTGCAGGAAAGTGAAATCTGAACATTGACGGACCTTTTGAAACCGTTTACTATGGGTATAGGTACCAAACCTATACCATTTTTGTGTTCGCAAAAATATGTGGGGGGAGCGGTTGTATTCGCACAAATGCTTTGGAGTCAAGTAAAAGGAGGATGGAGAAAATGAAGAGATTTATGATCAGAAAAGCTCTTATGTATTTCTTATGTATTTGTATCATGATGTCTGTGGGCTACACAGGCAACGTAACTTCAGCAGCGGCTGAAAGTCCGGCCGCGAAGCCTGCTCTGGTTAATCCGGGTTTTGAGCTGCCAGTAGTAGGAGAAAGTATTCCTGGTTGGAGTAAAACCTTGGGAACTACTGGAAGCGTTTCCGTAACTTCTGCATTATTTCGCAGCGGAGCGAGTAGCTTGAAGATTACGGATAATGATGCTGTAAGTTTTAATGTGGAAAGCGATAGGATGGAAGTAACAGCAGGTAATGAGTATTTGGCATCTGCCTGGTGGTATTTGGAGCAAACTCCTAATCCAAGCGCACAAATGCAGATTAAATTTTATGACAGTTCGAACAATCTTGTGCCTAATAGCACTGCTATGAACAGCCAGACCTTCACGGCAGGAGGTCCTAATCTGTGGCAACGCTTTGCTGTGAAGGCGGTAGCACCTCCGGCGGCTACTTCAGCTGCGATCGTTATGATTACAGGAACTGCGGCCAAGGGTAATGCTTACATTGACGATGTATCTTTCGAGCGAGTGATCTCAACTGTAACCAATCCGCTTCGTAATGCGGGATTGGAGGAGGACGTTGCGGGCGGAATCCCAGGATGGGCACCAATGTTTGGTGGGGCAGGAACGAATGGGTCCGTCACTGTGGACAAAACCAAGTATTATTCTGGTACATCCAGCTTGAAACTTGATGATCAAGACACTACTGTATTGTTTGGAGCGATAAGCGATAAAATTGCTGTTACTCCGAATACAAATTACTCGGCTTCAGCTGCTGTATTTGCAACTGGGGGATCTATTCAAATTCAATTGAGATTTTATACCAGTACGGGTGCCGCAACTACTGCACCTACATCAGTCTATGAGCAGACTGTTCACTCTGCTGGGTGGCAACCAATATCAGTAAGCTCAGTGGCTCCTAGCAACGCTGCATTTGCAGCAATTGTTATTGCGTCTCCAACGGCAAGAAGCGGGAAAGGAACAAGCTACTGGGATGACTTCAAGATTGAAGAATTGAAACAACCAATAGCAGCTGAAGAGCCGCCCCTTGGTACTTTTGCTGCTCTCCAGAATCCAAGCTTCGAGCTCCCGATGTCTGACGGCTTCGTTCAACACTGGAAGAGCTTGAATGGAACCCAAGGAATAGCTCAGGATGTAAACACGAAGCTTGAAGGCGCTCAAAGCTTGAAGCTCGACAATCCTTCGAGCCAGCTTCTTGGCGTAATGAGCAATTATGTGACGGTGAACGCGGGAAGGAATCAGACTGTATCCGCAATGGTATACGGAACAGGTGTAGCAGCAGCTGAGATTCAATTGAATTTCTATGATCAGGCTAACCAGTTGTTGGATCAAGCCAATCAGACGTTGACTCCTGCGATCGGCAGCTGGACCAAGCTCTCGGTTACCAAAGCCGCCCCGGCTAATACGGTAACTATAGCCGTTACCTTGAAGAACTCCGGACAAGGCACACTTTATTATGATCAAGTGGAATGGACGGAAGAAATTCCTCCTGCACCACCTGCACCAAAGTATTTCGTACCGAATGGAGGCTTTGAAGTTCCAACAACGGGCAGCAACATTCCCAATTGGAAAGTAAACTCAGGGCTAGCATCGGTAAGCAGCTTGGAAAAGAAAGAAGGACAACAAAGTCTTTTTGTGAGTAATGTAAAGACGACCGGTGCTGGTATCAACATGGAAAGCGAATTAATTGATGTTCAGGAAGGTGCAATTTACCGTCTCGGCACTCAATTCTACTTGGAAACAGGTGCACTTGAAGGGTTGTATGTGTATGTGTATGATCAAGCAGGGAAAATCGTGAAAAGTGCGGATGCAAAGGATTTTCACACTTACTTAAGTGCCTTAACACCTGCTGGGGAATGGGCTTACACAGAGAAGCTTTTCACCGTTCAGCCTGGGGGCGTAAAACTTAAGATTTCGTTGATTTCTGGGAATAAGAAGACATATTCTTACTACTTGGATGATATCAGTGTCACCAAGGTTGTTAATAATGGAGATTTCGAGCAACCGCTTGTTGACAATGTAATAACAGGTTGGAGCAAGTATGCCCCTGCAACAGATGGCAGCACATTCGGAATTACAGGGGATATGTTTAAGACCGGCACGAAAAGCATGTATATTCAAAATGAACCAGGAAAGTTCCTTAATGTCATTAGTAATTTGATCGAAGTGGAGCCTGGTGCGGTTTACACTGCATTAGCCGATACGTTTATCGACTATGGTTCAGCAGATATGTATGTGCGTTACTTTGACAAAGACAAGAAGTATTTGAGCAAGCAAGCATGGAGCATCAAATCAGATCCGGCGGGCTCATGGTTCACTAATACGGTTACAGCGGAAGTCCCGGCTGAAGCTGCTTATGCTGCCGTCATGTTCGCTGGCAGCGCTAATAAAACGTTTAAGTACTATGTAGATAACGTTAGATTGTTAAAAGGGACTCACATTGTAGCAGCGAACATTCCTGAAAATTCCATTGTGAAGGTTGCTCAGGATGTAGGCGTGCAGATTCGAAACGTTACCCTCATGAGAGGAGATACCGGGAAAGATTCGAACGGACGTGACGTTATTTACTCGGTAGCGGTAGGCGTACCTGCCATATTCACGGTTATTGACATCGAGACTCAGCAAGTAGTCAAGAGCATGCCGATGCCGGACGTGACCGGAGCATGGTCGGTTACAGTTGCCGATGATGGTACCGTCTATCTGGGCGGTTACAACCTAGGACTGTTGTATCGTTATTTCCCAGCGACAGGTGAGCTGAAGAACCTTGGTCATCCGTTATCGACCAAAGATTCCGTTCTTTATCCAATGGCAAATGGTAAAGACGGTAAAATGTACGGAAGCACTTATCCTACTGCGAATTTGTATGAATATGATCCCGTAACGAATAAATTTACAGATTTCGGCACGCTGTCAGCGCAGAACAGCGGTGAACGCTGGACCCGTGTCGTTGTGTATGATCCAGATACACATAAAGTATATGCAGGGGTTGGGAATCAAGCGCGTTTGGTAGAGTATGATATTGCGACTGGGGTTAAGAAGGATTTACTTCCTTCTAAATATAGCAATATTATCTCTGTGTACGATCTTAATCTGGTTGGTGGCAAGCTCTTCGCTAAGAAGGAAGCCAACAATGCGAATGAGATGTTCGTACTGAATGCGGCGACCGGAGAACAAATTGAGGTTACAAATGCCGATACTGGCGCCAAGATGTATGATGTGCCCATGTTCTCCAGAGGCGTTTCACCGAAATCGCCGATTGCAAACAAGATTTATTATGCAGCCGCTGCCGGAGCCCTGTATTCGTACGATCTGGACACCGATACCATACAATCCTTAGGAGCAAGCATCGATGGAGCCGCAATTGGATATGATTTTGTTCAGCTTCAGGAGGAAGGCTTCCCTGGGTACAGTCTTGTCGGTTTGACTGGAAATGGCGGCAAAATGTACAAATACAATCTGCAGACGGGTAACGTTAAAGTTACCGAAATCCAGATTCCTGCAGAGCCCGTGAACATTCACGATATTGAGAAAGGTCCAGATGGGAAAATCTACACGTCGGGATATTTGTCAGGCAATGTTGGTGTGCATTCTCCTTCTTCAGGTCAATCTATGTATCTTAATGGCTTGGGTCAGCAAGAGGGAATTACGGTTATCGGGAACAAAATATATTATGGGCTTTACCCAGATGCAAAAATTTACGAATATGATCTTTCCAAGCCTTGGAATCGTACGAATTCAGATAAGTTGAACCCGGTTGTTATTTTTGATCTTAAAGAGAACGCAGCCATACCGGGATATACGCTTCAGGATCGGCCATTCGGAATGGCAGGTTCGGAAGACATGAATAAGCTGTTCGTAGGTACTGTTCCGAAAAATGGACTTTTAGGCGGCGTCTTGGCGGTATATGACTTGAGTACACGAGGCAAACCTGATGTGTATTGGAATTTGGTTCCGAATCAAAGTATTATTTCGCTAGTGTACAAGGATGGCAAATTGTATGGCGGTACTTCCATCCATGGAGGACAAGGCGGCACCCCTATAGCGAATGAAGCGGTACTCTTCGTCTGGGATGTAGCTAGCAAACAGATCGAGCATCAAGTTGTTCCGGTGGCTGGCAAACAGGCTATCACAGCTCTACACATCGGACCAGACGGCAACATCTGGGGATTGGCCAATGGAGCGCTGTTCGTCTATGATCCAGCCCTGAAGCAAGTGATTTACAGTAAGAATGAGTTCCCTGATGCAAGCGGCCGTTGGATCGACGGATCTATGGAGACAGGGACAGATGGTAATGTATATGCAACGGTAGCCGGAAGGTTTTTCAAGGTAGACGCAGCTACCAAAGCAGTTAGTGTGTTGGCGACTCAAGTAAAGAAGCTCGCGCAGGATGATTTCGGAAGCTTCTATTTATACAGGGATCCAGAAGGACCGAATCTATATAAGTATAGTGATCCTAATCTTGTTGTGAAATTGACAGGAGCGGAATTGACTGTTCCAACTACTAATCTCAAAGTTGGCGAACGTGTACCTGTTGCACTGAAGGGTATACTCGAGAAGGGCAGGACCACGAAAGAATTATCTGGTGCAGTTGTGACGTATACGATCAGTGATCCGACTTCCGTAACGATTGCAAACGGACAAATCGAAGCTAAACGCTCCGGCACTGTGCAGGTTACGGCTCATGTAACGATGGCCGATCGAAGTGTGCAGAGCAACAGCATAACATTGACGATATCGGGCATCGACACTTCGATCTCCGTAGACAATGCGGTAGGCGTCTACAGCGACGTAAGCGAGCTCCGGGCCGTTCTAACAACTGCCGAGGGTGATCCTATTACCGGTATGCGGGTCCAGTTTACCGTTGCTGGTCAATTGGCAGGCGATGCGGTAACCGATGGTACAGGAACGGCAGTCGTTCCTTACTTCGTAAATGACGGCATCGGCTCCGGATCGGAGACCGCAAGTCTAAATGTACGTGCGGTGTTTATCGATTCGGCCGCCTATTACGAGGGCAGTTCGGCTGAAGGCACATTGACAATCAGCAAAGAAGAAGTCGCAATTGAATATACGGGCGAGTTGGTGCAACCGACTAGCGGCAGTGTAATGCTGACGGCGAAGATCGTCCAACAGGCAGACGGAATGCCGGGCATTGTGACAGGGCTTCCGGTACGGTTCGAAGCGGTTGTAATCGCACCGGACGGATCGAAGCTGCCTTTCACGAGCGATGCACTTCGCATGGTGTATACAGCAGCTGCGGATGGCGTTGTCACAGCGAGCCTCCCATTGCCTGAGGGTGTCTATGCAATTACGGCAAAGCTTGACACGAACGGGTATTACAAGACTGCGTCTTCAGAGGCCGCGACAGTAGCCGTATTCGACCCAAGCCGATTGAATACAAGCGTGAAAGGCGAACTCGATTTGTCTGCCGGGAATGCCACAATCGGTGTCAAAGCTAACAAACTCCACGTAGATCTTGATGTCGCTTACGAGGGAACGTCCTCAAAAGCGGTTGTGACCGGCCGGATGTTCGCGACGCCTCAAGGGATCAGCCTCACGGTAACGGGGACCCAATGGGCTGTCGTAACGGACGCAGGACTGTTTATGCAATTTACGGCTTCAGATGAAACCGGAGCCATCTACACCGTACAAGTGACAGGCGCGAATGTGAAGGGCGGGAACAACAAATCTCTGCATGTTAAGATATGGAATGGTATCCAGGTGAACGTGCCCCCTGCCTTCGAATTTTAAACAAGCATAAGCAAACCTCTACAGTCCCATTTCTCAGGGGAGATGTAGAGGTTTTTTTCAAAATATCAGAAAGTATAAAGTTCATCCTTTTCTGATATTTCTTCGCCAAACGGACGCCGCCTTATAGGACGGCAAAGCCGTTTATGCTTGTGGTATAATGAACACAGGTAAACACTAGGAGGCATATTAACGCATGAGAAGGCAAAGTAACTCCAGCTCAAACCCATCCAATCGCAAGCAACAACGCGGTCCAAGCAAGCCTACCGCACCACCAAAACGTTACACAGTCAAAGAACCGTCTGAATTGCTTACCTTCCTGCTTGCTAACATCACCAATCAGGGGCGGAATGCAGTGAAATCCTTGCTGGCACACGGTCTTGTAAAGGTCGACGACAAGATCATCAAGGTATACAACTATAATTTAATCCCTGGACAGACGGTATCCATTGTAAAGGGGCAAGCGGCTGCAGAAGGAGCACAGAAGATGATCGGACTGACTATCCTGCATGAGGATGCCGACATTCTTGTTGTGCAGAAGGATGCAGGCCTCCTGTCCATCGCAACAGCAGAGGAGAAGGAGTTAACGGCCTATCGTCAGCTTACGGCCCATGTGCGCAGTAAAGAGGATTCCAATAGCCGCATTTTTATTGTACATCGGTTAGATCGGGATACATCAGGGGTGATGATGTTCGCGAAAAGTGAGAAGGTTCAGCAGATTTTGCAGGATTCGTGGCAGGAGCTCGTAAAAGAGAGGACTTACATAGCGCTTGTGGAGGGAGCTGTTAAGAAATCAGAAGGAACGATAAGCTCATGGTTGAAGGAGAGTAAGACACTTAAGATGTATTCAAGTGCTTACCCAAATGATGGGCAGCATGCGGTGACTCACTATAAGGTCATTCAATCGAATCGTGATTTCTCCTTGCTAGAGGTTAACTTGGAGACGGGGAGGAAGAATCAGATTCGCGTCCATATGGAAGATATCGGGCATCCGATTGTAGGGGATAAGAAGTATGGTTCCAAGAGCAAAGCCATTGGGAGGCTCGGTCTTCATGCGCGCGTGCTTGCCTTCCAGCATCCAATATCAGGGAAGCTGCTGCGCTTCGAGACCGCTATACCCAAAGTGTTCCAACGTCCATTCAAAGAGATCTGATTCATTCTGCTAAGGGTACATGAACTTGTAGCCGATCCCCCAGACGGTCTTAATATAAGTAGGCTGCTTGGGATTGTCTTCGATCTTCTTACGCAGATTCGTTACGTGAACGTCAATGGAGCGTTCATTGACATAAGAATCGATGCCTCGAATGGAATTAATCAGATCGTCACGGCTGAACACCTTACCGGGATGCTGATAGAACAGCTTCATGATCTCAAATTCGGAGAATGTAGTCTCAATCACCTGATTATGGATATAAATTGAGCGGCGCTCCAGATCGATGCGTATCCGGTTAGGGTTCTGGGCCTCAACCGTCTCTTGAGCAACCGCCAGCTGAGAGAGCGATGAGTTGTACAGCTGCGCTCGGCGACTTGTAGCCATAATACGGGCCTTCAACTCTTGCATGCTGAACGGCTTACATAAGTAATCATCCGCTCCTGCAGTTAAGGCCTGAATTCTGTCGCTGACTTTGGAATTCATGGAGATGATGATGATAGGAATATTCGTCATTTCGCGAAAAGTGACACATAAATCCATTCCATCTGCGTCCGGAAGGACGAGATCGAGCAGAATGATATCCGGCATGAATGTATGAAAAGCGAGCAGCCCTTCTTGACCCGTGGCCTCTCGTTGGACAATAAAATTTTCTTCTGCAAGGTACATACTTAACATGTCGCCAAAAATAGTATCATCTTCTATTATTAGAATCTTCATTTGGGTGACACCTCAATTTGTTTAGAAACTTAATTCTTTTCTAACATTTCCCTCTTATGTTCTCATTATATAGACTCTTGGTAGGATAGTCTATCGAAAAACAGTCAGGTATCAGTAGAGTGTGAAGAAAGTGTTAGGAGTGTTGGGCTATCTTAACCATAAAAAAGCTGCTCCTGGGAGCAGCTGTTCATTCAAAAACTAGCTTATTGTCGAGTTAGAAATTGGACGCATACGGGCTTGGACACCTTGAGGACATCGCCAGTCGGCTGCAGTTTTCCGGTCTCCGCATCTCTTGCGAAGGTAATGACGTCATCTGTGTCACGATTAGCAACCAATAGGAACCGGTTGTCCGGAGAAAGACCGAAGTTGCGCGGATGCTTGCCGATTGTAGCTGCATGCTCCACAAGGCTCAGCTTTCCTGAGGATGCTTCAATCTCATACACCGCTATACTGTCATGACCCCGGTTGGAGCCATATAGGAAGCGTCCGTCGGAAGAAATGTGAATGTCGGCGCAAGCATTGTCCCCAGTATAATAGTCCGGTAAGGTCGGGACGGTCTGAATTTCGGATAGCTGTCCCAGCTCGGCATCATAGTGGAAGACGGTAATAGTAGAATTAAGCTCGTTAATCACATAACCGCAGGCTAGCATAGGATGAAAAGCGAAATGACGCGGACCAGCGCCTGGTGCTAGTGCAACTTCTCCATGTGGGATTAGCTTGAACTGCTGTAGATCCAGACGGTAAATCACAATGCGATCCATCCCCAGATCGGGGACAAGGACAAATCGATTGGCGGGATCCGCGTAGGCCGAATGAGGATGTGGCCGATCCTGCTGAGGTCGGATGCTGGAGCCGCTATGCTGATGAACATCTACATGGGGTCCGATCCGTCCATCTTCCTGTAAGGGGGACAAACCGACAAGGCCGCCTGAATAGCTCGCAACAAGAGCAAATTGTCGGGAACGGTCCAAGCTGATATGACAAGTTGAAGCGGCAACACTAGCTTCATCATTGAGGAGGGATAGCTTACCCGTCTCAGACTCGATGTCATAGGCCCGGATTGCCCCGCTGCGTTTCCCGTCTGTAATATGCTCAGACAGCGCGTACAGCTTCTGTTTGGGCTGATCAATAGCAAGGAAAGTAGGGTTTTGCAAGCCGCTTGTTTGTTCAATGAGAGTCAGACTGCCGGTTTGCTCGTTGAATGTGCAGGTGTATAATCCTGGATTGGCAGCCTCGGCGTAGGAGCCGATATAGGCGAATAGGGTAGAAGATTGCGGTTGTTGTACACTCATGAGATCACGCTCCTCCAACAGTTGTGTGCAAGTTCATTATCGCAAATCCGGCTTTTTCAAGCAAATATGGTATACTTTCCAATGAAAATCAATTCAGAAAAGACATACGCAAGAAGAAAGGAACGAACATGATACGTTTTGGTGTGATTGGCACGAATCGCATTACGGAGGAATTTATCAAAGGTGGTTCGGAGAATAGTGATTTTGCTCTAACTGCCTTATATTCACGGACAGAGGAACGTGCTGAGCAATTTGCCAGGAAGTTTAACGTCCCTAACCTATATACGCAATTAGATCAATTTGCCGCCAGTGATGCCTTTGATGCTGTTTACATAGCTAGTCCGAATTCATTCCATGCTGAACAGGCTATTCTTTGTATGAACCATGGAAAGCATGTATTGTGTGAGAAGCCTATTGCCTCTAATGCACAGGAGCTGCGCAAGATGATTGAGGCGGCTAAGCATAATCAAGTGTTGTTGATGGAAGCAATGAAGTCTACACTGTTACCCAATTTCATTTCGATTCAAAAGCATTTGTACAAGCTCGGACCGATCCGTCGTTATTTTGCTAGCTTCTGCCAATACTCTTCTCGGTATGATGCCTACAAACAAGGAACGGTGTTGAATGCGTTTAACCCTATTTTCTCAAACGGATCATTAATGGATATTGGAATCTACTGTATTTATCCCTCGGTAGTGTTATTCGGCAAGCCGGATTCTGTCCAAGCCAATGGCCTACTATTAGAATCGGGTGTGGATGGAGAAGGCAGCCTGCTTCTTAAATACGGGAAGATGGAGGGGGTGATCCTGCACTCGAAAATATCACAATCACACGCTTCCTCCGAGATTCAGGGCGAGGATGGGACACTGATCATCGATAAGATCAGTCAGCCTGATAGGGTGGAAATCCGTTATAGGGATGGTTCAGTAGAGGAGATAACCGAGCCTCAGTCTGCCCACAATATGGTTTATGAGATTACGGAATTCATTGAACTACTCAAGCAGGGGAAGCAGGAGTCGCTCACTAACTCATATGCCAATTCAATGGCAGTCATGGAGATTATGGATGAGGCTCGTCGACAAATGGGACTTGTTTTCCCGGCCGATTCACGATAAAGTTGATGTAGGAAAAAGTTGTCTCCTGGAGACCCTATGATGGCCTAATAGGAATAGGTGAGGTGATTACAATGTCAGAAGAAACGAAACAACCACAAGCTGGACAAGATACGCAGGACGGACAAGCGACGCAAGAGCCTAAGAAGAAGTCGCTTGCAGAAGCCGCCAAGGAAATGTTGGCCCAGAAGAAGAAGGGCAACAGCGGTCAGGCGAATCATCAGAAATCGGGAAGCAATGGCGGTCCTGTGATGAAGAGTCAACACACGAACAAACCTACTAACACTCGTCGTAAGATGGGCAGCTCCTAGATCGAGGGCTGGAATAAGCATGAAGAACCGAAGAGTGGCTGAATCGAGGATTATATCGATGAGGCTGCTTTTTTTTTGAACAGTTCTATCAATACTTTCCAATAAAAGCAGACCGCATCTGTTCCCGAAGCTGGACCTAATACAAAAGAGCCTCTGGAGAATCGTCCAGAGGTTCTTTTGTGTCTTGTGTACCTCGCTTCATGAGTGTACGGCCGCATACAGCTGTGCCCACAAACCGAGTCCCATCTGTGACAGCACCCGGTAACCGCCGCGCTGAAGCTCCATGCCGCCGGCATTATGTTGAGCGACTCCCGAGAGGAGGCCATCCGGCGTCAGATACGCTTCCAACGCTAGAAGGCTCTTTTCGGCAGCAGTTATATAGGCCGGAGGCAGCAGCCCGCGATTCGCGCCAAGTGCCAACGCCGCTGCTATTCCTGCCGAGCCGGACGTGTCGATGCCCGTCTCCGGTTCGTCAAGGAAGCACGACCACAGGCCGTCAGGTTGCCGCCAAGAGACGGCTGCTTCGGCAACGCGGGTTATTTCGAGCGCTAGACCGCTTGTCTCTAATAGATGGGCATAGTCGGAATCCGCCAACTCAATCCACGTCCGCGTCATTCCTAGCATATACCAGGCGTATGCGCGCGCCCAACTGCGAAAGGAATGCGTCCCCGACCGTTCGTCGTACCGCAGGTAGACATGTCGGTCCCGAACCAGCGCATCGCGGCGTATCAGCAGCTGGCGTATGGCCTGCTGTGCCAGATCCTCGCGGCCCAATCGCGTGGCGATCGCCGCAAGCGGATAAGCAACCGTGTAAGCCCCCTCCGCCGTTACCATATGGTCATCGATCACGGCTCCTTCGCCGCCGTTCATGCCTCTCGCATCCCAGAAGGCCACCGCCTCTTGTACGACCGGATGATCCGGACGGTGCTTGACGATGACGGCGAGCGGCAGCGTCGCCTCGATCGTCGTGAATGAACCGTCTGCCCGGCGGCCATGCAGGTCCTCGTAGATCAGCCGTCCCTGCGGATCGAGAAATTGGCGTAGATGTGCCTCAATCGTCTTATCAATCCGATCTGCTCCGAGCTCCTTCCGCAGCGAATACAGACCATCAAGCACACATCCTTCGAGCCAACCGAATGGCTGCAGCGATGACAGCGATGTGATACGATCCAGCGCTCGTTCCATTCGTTGGGTGCTTCTGTCCGAGTCTACCAGCAGATGGGGGGCGAACAACGCGCGGTCACTGTCGCCGCCGAGCTCGTCAAATATCCACAGCGGTTGATTGCTTCCACTCAGGCAGAGCCTCACGCCTTCGCGCAGCACCGCCTCCGTCTGCAGGGCAGTCAGGACAAGCTCGAAAGGCTGGAACGTGTATGCATACCGGATGTCCAACGAGCCAACAAGCTCCCCGGAGCCGCGTAGGTACACCTCAACATATTGTGCTTCTCTATAATCCAGCGCGACCGTTACCCGCAACCGGCTCTCCATAAGGATCGGCCGCGGGATAGCCGAACCTTCGCCTGCGACTTCAGGCCAATCGAGCTGCAGCCCATCTCCGCTGTCTCCCACCGGAACAGCCGACCATCCCTGCGGCAGCCGCTTGCCGTACGGCAAGCGAGCCATCGATCGCTTGACAAGCCGCGCAGCCAAATACATGGGTGAATCCATATGCTTCACTCCTATTTGGATTGCTCCCGATACTGACTGGGAGTTACCTTCACTATTTTCTTGAATATGCGATTAAAATTCGAAGCTGTACTATACTGCAGCTTCTCAGCAATATCTGATATTTTCATATCTGTATCCTTCAGCCACTTTTTGGCAATCTCGATTCGGTACTGGGACAAATACTCTGTGAAATTAATCTCAGTATCTTTTTTGAACACCCGGCTAATATAACTCGGGTGATAATTCAGCCGTGAGGCGAACAACTCGATGCTAAGATCCTGATCATAATTCCGATGAATCTCGTCGATTATCTCCTTGGAAATATTGATTTCCTGCTTCCGCTGACGTTCCTCCATCCAGACCAGCAGCGGTGTTAGAATTTGCCTCTCGAACCAATCCTGAATTTGTTCGGCAGAATGCATCCGCAGCAGCATGTCAGTTGAGAAGATGTCAGTATGGAACACTTCTTGCACAGATGCCCCGGCATCCTGTACGATGCCCGTTAAATTGTTGAACAGTCTACCCAGGAACGTTTGGTAGTCATAGTGATTAACATGATTCTCACAGAGCCTCGCCACAATCTGATTCAAGCTGTCGATTGCTTGTCCCCTGTCCAGCTGCCGGACCGCCTCTAATAACCGGAATTCCAATTCCTTCGGATAGCGGAAGTGATGCGATGTATCCGGCTGCACCTCATCGATAAACAGGATCGATTCCTGTCCGAGCCGGGTGCGGTACGCAAGTGCATCGAGACATTCCAGGTGGGCCTGAGGCGCCTGAACGAAATTGCTGTAGCTTCTGCTAATTCCTATGCTCACCTTTAATTTCAGATAATGCTTGACGTTATAACGAGTGCTCTCTGTATGGTGGAATACGGTAACCTTGAACGGTGTATCGCTATCCATCGGAGCGCCGATGAACAGGAGCAGACACTGGTTCTGTATGACCGGACTCAGCCTCATCCCTTGCGGGATAATCTCCTCCATCATATTGTGAATCGCATAAAGAAGCAGATCCAGATCTTTCTCTGAATAGGGGGTGTCATCTAATGTATCTACTTGAAGGGCGATCAGGCACCATTGATCCCAGTTGACCGGATATCCGTATTTATCCAGTTGCTCCTCCAATTCATGTGGGCGAATACTGCCTAGCAGCAGCTTGAAGACGTAGAACTCGCGAGCCTGCCTGTTGAGGCTCTCGACCTGATCGGTTAATCGGGTCTGCGACTGGACCATATGAATGACCTGATCGTTGATATATTGCAGCTCGTTGCCCTTCTGTTGCCGGATATCGGGCTTCATGAAACGATAAATGCGGTGGATCGGCGAGTACATTCGATGCGACACGGAAATCGAGACGATGACGACGAGCAGGATCAGAATCGCGACAGAAATAATCGTATATCCTTTGATGTTCTGCGACTTCTCCATTAGACTGTTCAACGGCGTGAGAGAGATGTACGTCCAGTTGGTGTATTGTGACCGGTTATAGATGACCCCATACTTCTCGCCATCAATGTCATATGTGAAAAGTCCTTCTGGCTCCTGTCGGTTCGATAGCTCCACATAGTATGGTTCATCCCTGACATTCGTCCCGATCCGATCAGCATCCAAGTGGGACAAGATATATCCGTCGGTATCGAGAATCATCACCGCTCCTAATTGTCCGCCTCCGGTCAACCGCTTGCTGATTTCAATCATGGGAATATTCACCGCAACCAGTCCATAGGGATCGGATGAATTTAGTGGGATATGCTTGATTAACTGCAAGGCATAACCCATTTCCTGATCCCTGACCATCTTCCAGTAGGAGAGCTTCCGATCGTCGCGATAGGCGGTCAGACGATCCTTCAGCCGAAGCAGATTCTCATCCTGTGCACTCGATGCGCTCCGATTCTCCATGGGGTAGACCACGCCGCTATCGACCAGCCAATTTTTACGGAAGCTGATCAACTGCACATCGTGGACGCCAAGCTCGAACACTTGGATTTGCACCAGCTTATAGATCAGGCTGTCGAACAGCTTTTTGTTCTCATACTCATAAGGAAGGTCCAACACCGTCGGCATGGACACCGCACTCGTCGTAACCGGTCCGCCGATCATCTGGGTCGCTAGAGTATCGATCGTTTTGAGACTGGACTCCGCTTGCTCCTTATTCTGTTGCAGGATTAGCCGGTTGCCGGTTGTTACTTCGTCCTCCACGATGTCAGCAGACTTGTTGTAGGACAGGTAGCCGAGCAGCAGCAACGGTATAATTCCAATGATGCAGCTGATCAGAACAAGACTCATAAAGAAGCTTGATGTCTTCCATCTTTTCATACCTGTCTCCCGCCTCGCCATGACCTGATCATAAATTTAGTGACACCATCATACCACATGCAGTGAACAGCACGGAGGGGATTGCTCCGAATGTCGCAATCCCCACGGTGAGCTGCTGCTTATTTCTGTTTATACAGTCCCGCCAGCTCTGTTGCGACTTGAGTGCCGCCGGCTTTTTTCCATTGCTCAACAGCTGCATCCAGTCCGGCTTCGTCGATCTTACCCAGCACATACTGAATCCTTGCATCAGTCAGGATCGTTTTCAATTGCTCGCCTTTCTCCATTTCCGTCGGCGAGATTAGTCCGTTGGACGGATCGGCCACGCTAACGGCTGCATGCTCTTCCATTCTTTTTTTCAGCATGGTGTTCAGCTTGGAGTCTCCTGGAGGATACATGGCGGCGTTGTTCACGATCAGGTTTTTCAGGTCGTCGATATTGAACTTTTGATCGCTTGGCTTCACTTCATTCTCGGTGACCAGCTTGGTGAACTCCGCCGTCGCCGCGGGACTGTTCTGCGTGTCGAAGTAGCGCAGCACCTGCTTTAGTTCGGCTTCCGTTTTCACACTCGTTTTGGGAATCATACCGCCGCCCCAGTGCCCGGTTCCGGAGAAACTTTTACCTGCGATCGGTTGTCCGGCTGTAAGATCAAAGAAGTTTTTGGTTTCTTCCATCTGGAGGTAATAGTACGGCACGACTGCGTCCAACGCTTCAACGGTCACCCCGACCTTGTTGTTATAGAGGTCTTTTCTGGCCTCATTGCGGACGACCACAGGAAAGTTTTTGTTTACAAGGTCTTCCTCATACAATTTTCGGACGAATTTCAAGCCCGCCCGATATTCAGGAGTTTCCATGTCCTTGACGAATTTACCGTCTTGGATTTTCCAGTTGTTCGGAGCCCCGTGCCAGGCGAATATATCCGGTGGGATTGCCCCCTCGTAGAACATGATGCCATAAGTGTCATTCTTGCCGTTGCCGTCCGGGTCTCGATCCTTAAACGCTTTCAGCATGCTGTAGAATTCATCGATGGTCGTTGGCACTTTCAACTGCAGCTTGTTCAGCCAGTCTTCGCGGATGATGAGACCATTGCGCACGAGCGGACGGGGGCGGGGAATAATATAGGTCTTCCCGTTGATCTTAAGATTGTCTATAACTTGCTTGTCGAATTTCTTCAGATTGGGAAACTCGTCCATATATTTGTCGAGCTCCCAGAACATGCCTGATTTGACGCCGTTCAGGACCGCTGTAGTGAACGGGTTGTCGACCATAATAACCTGCGGCATCTCACCGGACGTCATAGTCACATTGAGCTTTTCGTTGTATACGTTGTAAGGTACATAAGTAATATTGAGATCGGACTTGGATATGCGCTCCGTTTCCTTCACGACGGCTCCGTCGTCCTTAGGTGCGGTGTTGGAGAGGTAGGCATTCATCATTGATACCTTCACTATTTCCGGTATCTGGGCTTTATTGGCCGTCGTAGTCGGTGTGGACGTGCTGACTGTGTTTGTTCCACCCGAATCGCTGCAGCCTGACAGAATCGCAGTACCGGTCAGCAAAACGCTTAGCGGCAACCCCCACATTTTAACCCCTGTTTTTCTTTTCACTGCTAATTCCTCCCCGTGTTCATATTGTATCAAAGCGTTGAAATTGTATCAAAAGATGAGGACGATGAACGCCGCTATCCGATGACCTAGTTTAACCAGAGGTAGAGATTGTCTGCTTGCATCTCCAGCTCGCCTTTCTCCAGGTTTTCATTATTCACTTCGCCTTGCTCGAGCTTGCCCCGCCGCAGTTTTACATCCGGATCGACGAGATGCTCGCCTGTGAGCAGATCGAACTCCCACCCATGCCAAGGACAGCGCAAAATCTCGTTTTCCCGGCCGAGCTGGTATTCATAGACTTGCGAGGGCAGGCGTGTTCCGGTTATAGCTCCCTTGCATACCGGAGCAGCGAAGTGCGGACATACATTTCGCCAAGCGAAAAATTCGCCCCGTACCTTGAATATTCCGAATTCGATACCTTTCACTTTAACTATTTTGCAAGTGCCTTCGGCAATTTCGTCCCCCGTGGCTACCCAGTGTTTCTCCATTGTTTATATCCTCCTATCCATCATCCCTTGACCGAGCCCAACAGAACTCCCTTGGCGAAATGCTTCTGCAAGAACGGATATACCATCAGGATCGGGAACGTAGCCACCGTGATGACCGCCATCTTGACAGTATCGGGTGGAATCGACTGCTCGCCCTCCACTACTCCTTGTTCTACGAATCCGGCCTGAGATACCATCACGATTTGTCTCAGCAGAACCTGTATCGGCCACTTCTCTGAGTCATTCATGTAGAGGATGGCGTGCATATAAGTGTTCCAGTGGAAGACTGCGTAGAACAGAATCAGCGTTGCAAGAGCAGGCATTGACAGCGGGATCATGATTCGGAAAAGCATTCGAAGATCGCCGCAGCCATCCATTTTGGCCGATTCCTCAATCTCCTCCGGCAGACTCTTGAAGAAGTTGATCAGGATGATCAGATAGAACGGGATGATTGCACGCGGCAGCATGAGGGACCAGTAGGTATTCAACAGCCCTAACTCCTTGACCACCAGATAATCCGGGATAAGTCCCCCTTGAAAAATAATCGTGAACACGACTAGAAACATAATTACCCGGCGAAAGTGCATCCGGCGTCTGGACAGCGAATACGCGGTAAAGGCTGTGAACGCCAGACAGATCAGTGTCCCGATGACGGTGATGAAGACGGTGATGGCTAAGCTCCTCGGCAAGGCATTGGTTGTAAAAATGTATTCGTAGGCTTTCAGTGAAAACTCGGTCGGGAACAGCAGGAAATCAGTCCGGTTGTATTCGGCTGCAGACGCGAACGAGCTGGAGATGACATGAATGAAAGGCACAATCGTCACAAGTGAGATGAGAATAAGCAATATTCCGTTGATGGAGTCGAATAATCGACTGCCGAGACTTCGGTCTCTCATTAGAAAATACCCTCCTCACCGAATTTTTTGGCCATCCAATTGGAGATCGTCACCAGAATCAATCCGACGATTCCTTTGAACAGACCTACCGCCGTCGCGTAGCTGAGCTGGCCGTTGATCAGACCGACCCTGTACACATAAGTGTCGAAAACTTCGCCAACCTCGCGATTAAGCGAATTAAGCAGTACGTAGACATGCTCGAAGCTCAGATCCAGCACATCGCTCAGCCTAAGCAGCAACAAAATTACGATTGTACTGCGAATGCCGGGAAGCGTGATATGCCAAATCTGGCGCAGCCGGTTCGCCCCGTCGATTCTGGCGGCTTCATATAACTCGGGACCGATACCCGCTAGCGCCGCCAAGTAGATTACCGTCCCCCAGCCGCTGTCTCTCCAGATTACCTGCAGAATGTACATCGGTCGGAACCAGTCTACATCCATCATGAAAGAGAACTTCGCAAATCCCCACGTGGAGATAAGTGATTGGAACAAGCTGTCCTCCGATTCGAAAATAACAAAAAACATGGAGACGACAACGACCCAGGACATAAAATGCGGGACGTAAATCAACGTCTGAATCGATCGTTTGAACCACTGCAGGCGCAGCTCGTTTAACATAAGAGCCAATATAATCGGTGCCGGAAATCCGATAACCAGATTATATAAGGACAGCATGAGTGTGTTGCGAAGCAGCTTCAAGAATTCCGGCTCGCCGAACAATCGTTCGAAATGTTTGAAGCCGACCCAGTCGCTGCCCGTAAATCCTGTGAACGGATGATAATCCTGAAACGCAATTATGATGCCACCCATTGGTAAATACTTGAAGAGTAAAAAGTAGAGCAGACCCGGCAGGACGATAATGTAAAGCCAACGATCCCGCCGTATATCCTTCAGCATCCGGAGCATATTTGCATTCATGGCGATTCTCCTTCATGCGAAGAAGGGCGGCCTTGAAGCCCGTACAGCTGGGCGGCGTTGAGCGCCTGCACTTTCACCCGGATATCGCGGGGCAACGGCGCGAGCGCCAGCTTGGGATGGTCAAAATCCCAATGCGGATAATCGCTGGAGTACATGACCATGTCTTCGCAGCGGCACATCCGGATAATTTGCTCCAAATGCTCCGGCTTCTCCGGCTCTTCAATCGGCTGTGTGGTCAAGTAGATATGCTCCCGAATGTACTCCGAAGGCAGCTTTCTCAGCCAGGGCGTTGTATCCCGAAGCGCTTTGTAATTTTTGTCCATGCGCCACATCAGATGCGGCAGCCAGGCAATCCCGCCTTCGATCCCTACGAATTTCAGGGCGGGGAATTTCTCGAACACCCCTTCGCATACAAGGCTGTTGATGTGCCCAATATAGTTGGTCGGCAACGCATTATGCCATTCCATATAGCGCGACGGATAACCGGAGGGCGTAGGCGATCCCGAGATGCCTCTGCCTTCGGTGCCCGGATGAATAGCCACCGGTAATCCGTGTCGCTCTGCTGCCTCATAGATGGGATGATAAAATCGTTGGCCGAACAGGGAGCGCGCCCCGCTGCACATTACAATTTGCACGATATCCGGATGACCGCCCAGCCGTTCGATCTCCTTGGCTGCGGACAGAGGATCGGCATGGTTGATTACGATTGAGCCCTTGAATCTCGGACTCGCGGACAGCCAACGGTCCACCAGATAATCATTGTAGGCGGACACCACGGCATTGCCATAGTCCACATCTGGATTCAATGACATCTCAAGCGTGTTGGAGCCAGTCAATATGGCATAGTCGATGCCGTATCGCTCCAGATGATCCTTCACCATATAGTCCGGATCGCTGCCGGATGGACCGCCGCTGTCGGGGACAGCGTCTCTGCGCAGCACGCCTACGGTCGAGAAGTAAGGCTGGCCGACACCCGTGCCCGCCCCCAACCATTGTTGATGCCACGGCTTCGCCATATATGGCAATAGATCCTTTGGATCCTTAATGATGTTATGAACATCCGTATCGATCAATTGCGGCAGCTCGCCCCCATTAATGGAATCCGCACTCATCGTTTGCACCTCTTTCCCTGTTGATGTTCATCACTTCTCCATCATCGTAGTGGAGAGAATCGGTTGCAGGCTATAATCAATTCGTGACAACGTGTAGTTCCTTGCCAGTATTGGACTTTTGCCCGTTCACTAATCAATTGCGACACCGGGAGAATCAATTTGTGACAACATGTGTGACCCTAACCAGGTTGCATGTTCTTCTTCAAATTGCATTTATCCATTCATTTCCAGTATAGTCAACAAAAAAACGCCCCTGATTCATCGGATGATGAAAGAGGGACGTGCTTCGTAAGCGAATTCGATAAACGCCATTAAACTTGGCTAACTGCAGTGACAGGGTCCGAATACTGATCCCGGATCTTCAATATTCCTTGCAGGTTGTCGAAAAATACTTCCACCAGCATCGGATCAAAATGTTGACCTTGCTCCTTGCGGAAGAAAGTCAATATATCCTCTAGCGGCCAAGCCTTCTTATACACTCGGTCGCTGCCTAGCGCATCGAATACATCGGCAATCGCGGTAATTCTTCCGTAAATATGGATATCTTCGCCTGCCAAACCGCTCGGGTAGCCCATGCCGTTATACTTCTCGTGATGCTGATGGGCGATGATGGCCGCGGCCTTGATAATATTGCGGTTCGAATGGTTCAACATGGCGTACCCATGCGTGGAATGTTGCTTGATGATCTCGAACTCTTCCTCTGTGAGCTTGCCCGGTTTGTTCAAGATTGCATCAGGTACTGCTACTTTCCCGACATCATGCATGGAAGAGGCAAGTCGGATCAGCTCCGCTTCTTCTTCAGAGAGCCCATAGCCTGTTGCCAGGAGCTTGCAGTATTCTGCCACACGTTTGACGTGATAGCCGGTTTCCTTAGATCTGGTCTCGGCAATTTCACCCAAAGTAAAAATGATTTCCTTCTGGGTAAGCTCGACTTCCTCATTCAAGTATATATTCTCAAAAGCAACCGAAACATTAGAACAATAAATCTCAATTAAATAACGGTTCCATTCGTTTAACTTCTTCATACCTTCAAAATAGATGACATTTTCCATGCCGGTTTTGCTTTGGAAGTAGCAGCAGAAATGATCATCGTAGAAAATGCTTTTCTTTTGCCGGAAAGTTTCATCTATACTTCTAACGACATGGGCCGGGACCACATCCTTGACATTATCGGATTCATTGATGGAATAATCGCCTATTGCGGCGAGGACGTAGAATTGCTCACGGCCTTTGGTGACGGCAAAGCTGTTGCAATGCAACGCATTTTTGCACAAATTCAAGATAGAGGTGAGCTGCGTTAGAACACCAGAGGCGAAGTTTTTCATCGATTTTGGCTCGAACAAGTCTGCAGAAGACTGGATAATTTTCTCCAGACCGATCTTGTTATTCTCGATGACCATAATATCTCGATAAGAACGTAATGAGGCCATAACGGTCGTAAAAAGTTTCTGCGTTGTAAGCTCAGTTTTTTCCTTGTAATCGTTAATATCGTAGTTGGTTATGACCAGCTTTTCTGGAGCCTGACCAGGCTGACCCGTACGAAGAATGATGCGAACCGAGCTGTATTTTAATTCCTCGCGAATGTATTTCACAATTTTTAGTCCGGAATCGTCCTGATCCATCACTACATCCAATAAAATGATAGCGGTATCAGGATTGTCGCGAATAACCGTAATGGCATCTGCTTCAGAGTAGGCGCTAATAAATTCCAGACGCTTCCCGTCAAATTCAAAATCACTCAAGACCATTTTGGTCAAATGATGAACTTCATGGGCATCATCGACGATAATTAGCTTCCATTTCTCTTTTTCTAGATGACTTTGACTTCCTTCCAGATCATTCTCGGCTTCCTCATCGGCAAATGTAAGCAGATCCTCTTGTTGATCACTGACCATGGGCTGTGTACTCCTCACGAATTGGTATTTGAATCCGGAATATAGTGCCTGCTCCTTCGGTGCTTTCACATTCAATCGTTCCATCTAGAGACTGAGTGACAAGATTATACACGATATGCATACCGAGACCCGTTCCGCCGCCGCCGCGATTCGTGGTGAAGAATGGATTAAAGATTTGACTCACGATCTCTGAAGGCATACCTTTACCGTCATCGGAATAATGGATGGTTAATGCAGCAGCTTGTTTGGTAATCGTGATTGAAATATGTCCCTCATCATGGTCGTCAAAGGCATGGATAAGCGAGTTCATAATAAGGTTGGTTATGATCTGAGACACCGCACCGGGATCTGTGTATACTACAATGTTCTCCTGGCCGTGAACCGTTACTTGATGCTTCGTTTTCTTCAGGTTGGGCTGGAGACTTATAAGGACTTCTTGAATGTACTCTTTCATGGAAAAGCTTCGCTTCGTCTCAACTGATCGATCAACGGCAACCTGCTTGAAGCTTTTGACAAGCTCGGAAGCGCGCTGGAGATTCGTTTGAATCATCCCGGTAGTTTCACTTACGGTCTTAAGGTATTCGTCCAAATCGGATCGTTTCATCTTATTGGACTGATAGACGGATAGAAACTCCTTGGATTTCTCATCCAAATACGAGGCTGCCGTGACGCCAATCCCGATTGGGGTGTTGATTTCGTGAGAGACACCTGCAACCAGGTTCCCAAGGGCAACCATTTTCTCAGATTCAACGAGTTGCTTCTGCGTCTGCTTAATCGTGTTCATCGCTTGTTGTAACTCGGTGTACCGGTTTTCTTGATTATGTACCATGTCATTGAAAGCCGCCGCTACTTCATTAATTTCATGGCTGGCATTCAAGTTGATTTTCTTATATGGCAAACCTTGTTTGACTGAAACGGCTGCATGTCGAATGTTCAGCAAAGGGTGAATAAGCAGCTTGCGAATGATGAACCACAGGGTGAGCAGAAGCAGTGTTGTAATGGTCAGACCTACCAGTACGATGAACTGGATGCGATTCTTGATAAGCGCCGCATTGCCCGAAGTGTTAAGGAGGAGCTCGATCGCTCCCACGGTAGCGCCGTCTTCTTTTAGTGGAGCAGTTAGCAGACCTTTGGGAATACCGTCCTCGTCTCTATAGAAATTCGACACCTGTCCAGCCATATCAGGCAAGCTAGTCAAAAGATCTGGAGGGGATGGCTGCCCAATCCGATTCCGATCGGTCGAGGCGAGAATGGTTTGTTTCCCGTATAAAGTAAGCTGCAGAACATCTTGATTCTTATATTGAATATAGTCAAAAATTTGCTGGACGTCTTCAACAGAGTGAGATTCCTCGTATCTACCATTGATAGCAATCGTCATTCCATTCAACTGGCTAACATAGGTTTCTTCTACGGATTCCTGCAAACTGTAGGAGTCGAAGGAGACGATGATGGACATCAAGAGGACCGTCACACAAGTGACTAGAATTATGATCCGGGTTTGTAGGCTTAAGTTACGAAACACAGCTGCTCTCCTAGTCGCCATTATTTGATTTCGAAATCGATTTCTTTGGTTACATCAAAAGGTGTATGGTCGTTATTATGTAGGGATAGTTTAATATGGTGTTTGCCGGGGGCGAGATTCTTGAACACGGTATCTACTTGCGTTAGAAAGACCTTTTCTCCATTGTCCAAATACATATGTGCATGCCCCTCACCTTCTTTGCGCGCCTTACCCATATGCTCTTCAGAGATATGTATATCGGTAATGACTTTCACTGTGACTTGATTGCCAGACACAGTAAGCTGAACATCTAGTTTCGGCTTGTGATCGTGCTCTGCCGCCGCTCCTGAGGTAGGTGAATTGTTACCGCTGCACGCTGTTAGTAAAAGACATATGATGGCTAAAACCACATACCATTTTCTCAAGGTTGACCCCCCAATCAGATAAATGTATAGGTACTTCGGTGCAATGCTTAAGCACTAAAATTATGTACATTACTAATTATAAGTCCTAACAATCTATATGCCAAGCAATCGTTTCCAAGTGGTAGAGTTGGTTTGTAACATGTGAAATAGTCCTTTTGTTGGAGGTGGGATTTTCTTATAGGAGGTGAAAATTGATCGGATTAGTGGAATGAAGGGGGTGGAATGAGACATTAGGTACCTGCGAGGTACCTAATGGTCGACAAGTGGTTGGTGAAACGTTGAATAGGTGCATGGGAGGTACTTAATTGATCGGATTAGTGGAATGAAGGCAGAGAAATGAAGCAATAGGTACCTGAAAGGTACCTATTGGATGCCGAATGGTGGGTGAAACATCAAATAGGTGCGTGGGAGGTACTTATTGCTTAAGGATTGTTCAGCGCAATCCGGCGAGGTTGAACTCTGGCACAAGGCCTTTCTTCATGGCGCGGCCGAGCAAGGAGGTTATAGCTGCGTAGCCGTTGTCACCTAGGTTAGCGGTAAACTCATTTACATATAAGTCAATATGGGCTTGAGCCACTTCGCTGGACATCTCCTGAGCATGATGCATCACGTATTCTTGGGAGGCATCAGGGTGTGCCCACGCGTACTCGACTGATGCCTGGATCCAAGCCGTGATTGCAGATAAATCCAAGGATCGCTTGGCGATAATAGCTCCGAGCGGAATAGGGAGGCCGGTATCGGATTCCCACCAACTGCCTAAGTCTGTCATGAGGGTTAAGCCATAATTCTGGTATGTGAACCTGGCCTCGTGAATAACCAGTCCAGCATCAATCTTCCCATCGCGCACGGCTGGCATAATCTCGTGAAACGGCATGACGACGATTTCACCCACGCCACCCGGCACATTCTGAGCAGCCCACAGCCGGAACAGGAGGTAGGCAGTGGAACGCTCGCTGGGCACAGCAACTCGCCGGCCGGATAGTAGCGATGGGTCGCTTGAGTTGCCAGCCCCGCTTGCAGATAACAATGAAGAGTCGTTAGATCCAGAAACTCCGCTGCCGATCAAGACGAGGGGACCACAGCCTCTGCCCAATGCTCCTCCGCAAGGCAGCAATTTGTACTCGGGGAGCATCCAAGGGAGCGCCGCATAGGATACTTTCAATATATCAAGTTCATTGGATGATGCCGCAAGTGTATTCGTAATATCGATGTCTGCATATGTAACATCGAGCTCAGGCGCACCGGGAATTAACCCGTGAGCCCATGCATGGAAAACAAAAGTATCATTCGGACATGGTGAGTATGCAATCTTCATTCAAATACCTCCTTTATGGACGAGCTCGCTGCTGCAAGTACGTCTAAAGCATCTTTGATCCGCCAGGCGGACCTGTCGCGCGGTCCGACGGCATTGGAGATGCCGCGGATCTCCAGCACCGGCAGCCCGTGCAGCTCGGCAGCTATGGCCATGCCATAGCCCTCCATCGCTTCGGCTAGCGCCCCCGGCACGCGCGCCGCAAGCCTTGCCGCGGTCGCCGCGGTCCCCGTTACGGTCGTGACCGTAACGATGGGCCCTAGGCGCGCCGGCAGCCCTGCCGCTTGCAGCGCGGCCAACACCTGGGCAGCGAGGCTGCCGCAAGCTTGCACGCGTGACGAGCCGAAGCCCAGCTCGTCCACGCTGCAGAAGCCCTCCGGGGTCTCCGCCCCCAGGTCAGCGGCAACGATCTCACTCGCCACAGCGAGTGAGCCGACTTCCGCCTGACCGGCAAAGCCGCCCCCGATCCCCATGCTCACCACCACATCATACGGGTGGTGGTGAGCATCAGCAAGCGCCTTCGCCGTGCTTGCTGCAGCCGCGGCCGCCCCTACACCGCCGGCCACAACAGCAAACTTAGGCGCGCCGTCAAGTCCGCGCAGCACGGCATCCCTCTCCGCCTCGACGGCAGTCATGATGAGGACGCGTTTTTCTTGCGGCATAACAATTTCAGTCATCTTGCCATTCGAATCTATAGTCATCATTAGAAGCTCCTCAATAAGTGTAAGCTCGACAAAGGATTAAATTTTGAAATTAGTATAGTGCAGCCTATGAGTTTATGCAAATAGATTACAAATGTAAAACTGCTAATGTATAAGGATTTACAACCTATTGACATCTAAATTACGAATGTAATCACCCGAAATCATACTTCCTATAGGGATTGATGGCACAATTTAATTATGGTAAGCTTTTTTCCAAATGGATTCAATGAGGGGGTCCCACCCATTCTACGCCGCCGCAAAAGTGTTTTTGTGACCTTATGGCTTTCTTATATATTAATTTTGCTTATTCCGGTAATCGTATCTGCTGTACTGTACACAAGCATGGAGAAAACAATGGTGGGTAACGCCAACCGTTCTAATTTGGCCATGTTGGAGCAAGTGCGTCAAGTAATGGACAATCATTTGTTGGAAATTGACCAGATGACGGTCCAAATCGCTACCCATCCGAAGCTGCAAACGCTGTGGAACATTAAGGAAGCGGAGCAATACATCCAGTACAACGATGCCGTCCTCGCCCTCAGAAATATTCGCAGCGGTACGGGCTTTATTGACGAGTTCTATATCCACATGCGGGATACGGACACGATTATTTCCCCTACAATGAAGACAGATGCAAAGACGTTTTACACGGATCTGTATCCTTATCAAAACAAGGATTTGGCGCAAGTTCGTTCGGAATTGTTGTCAGGGTATCATTTCAAGACTTTCTGGCCGGCAACGTCCATTAAGATGGGCTCCGTCACGAATGTAATTGCAAGCGCTGTCTCCCTGCCGCTCGGAGAGAACGAGAATGTGTGGGGAACGTTGGTCATGCTCATTGAAGAACAGCAAATATTTGATTTGCTTAAACAAATCGAATGGGTGAACAGCGGGGATATGTTCATACTGGACTCTACCGGGCAAGTCATCACATCAACCAATCGGGTGTACAAGCTGCCTGACGGGCTGCGAGAACAGATCGCCGGCTCTAATGGCTACAAGTCCTATGATGCCAAAGAAGAGAGGGTCATGCTTTCTTATACGACGGGAAATAGCGGATGGAAGTACGTATCTCTTGTTCCTGAGGCGGTTGTACTCGAACGAGTGAACGAAATCAAGGGTTGGGCGCTTGTGATGTTAGGACTTGTCATCTTTGCAGGTACGGTAGCTGCTTACTGGATGGCGAACCGCAGTTATAGTCCGATTCGAGATATGGTCTTCACGCTTATGAGCGGCAAGAATTCGGGTAATCCCGTATTGAACGAATATGAGTTTATCAAAACCTCTATCGCAGAGACGATTGCCGAAGGAAAAGAACTGAAGGAAAAGCTGGTTGGGCATATTCCGGTTGTCCGCGCTTATTTTCTTACCCGATTGTTGAAAGGTCAGGCGGAACCTTCCTCAATGGATGATCGTTCCTTGGAATTTATGGGGGTGCGTTTCCCGAGCGATCATATGTGTGTCATCCTGATTGAGGTTGACGACAGCAGCCAATTCCGGATCAGTGACAGCGAGCAGGACTGGGCGCTTACCCGGTTCATTCTGTTCAATTTGAGCAGCGAGATCATTGGGGATCAAGGGTATGTCATTGAGACCGATCGGAATCAGCTTGCGCTTCTGATCAATATGGTGGATGCGTCAGATCTGGCCAAAAAAGAACGGGATGAACGCATTCTCGAGATTAAGCGAATTACTGAGGATCGGTTCAAGATGAAAATTTCTGTGGCGGTCAGTTCCGTTCGTCAAGGAATATCGGAGACAGGGCGTTGCTACAGCGAAGCGCTCAATGCGCTGGATTACAGAATTATTCACGGGATTAGCTCGATCATCCATTTTGAACAGATTGGCAATATGGAACGGACATTCTACCATTACCCGATGGAAACTGAAACGCAATTGATGAATTATGCCAAAAGCGGGGATTATGAAAGCGCTGTAAAGGTGCTGGATGAGCTGTATCAGCAAAATGTAGTCTCCCATGGGGTGACGCCGGAGCTAGGTAAATGTCTGTTTTTCGACCTGTTAAGCACGATGCTGAAGGTGATGAACGCACTCAAAATCGATGAAAAACGTTTATTCGAAGACGTATCTGATCCGATCAAACATATTGTGAACAGTCCGTCTGTTGAAGTGATGATGAATAAGATTAAATCCCTATGCCGATTCATATGCGACAGCGTACGCGAAGCGAGAACGGATCAGAACGAACGGCTGATTGATCGGTTAATGCGCTATATCGAGGACAATTACGCTGACAATTCCTTAAGTCTTACTTCGATCGCGGATCATTTTGGGATGACTCCGCAGTATGTGTCCGGATTTTTCAAGAAGCAGCACGGCCAGAACTTGACGGATTATATGGTGGAAATCCGAATGAATCAAGCGAAGCTCCTGTTGGCTGATCCGGGGTTAAATATTTTTCAAGTCGCCCAGCAGGTAGGGTATGCAACCGATATCGGGTTCATTCGAGTGTTCAAGAAAATAGAAGGCATTACTCCAGGAAAGTACCGTGAAATACGGCTCCAATCGAATAATCTTAAGGATGGTTAGTCGCGTGTAAATCGGTTTATCCGTGATAATAAGGTTGGTTTATGAGTCGGAAGAACAGATAATAGGCAGGCTTTTCGCGATCTTCTATAGTGAGATTGCAGACATTGATCTGCAAATCCAAACAATCTGTGGGAGGGTCATCTAAAGTATGGTAAAGAAAATGAAAGTGCTTACAACATCAGTTATAGCGGCTTCACTTATGGCAACATTGTTGGCAGCTTGCGGTGGTAAAACAGAAACACCAGGCGCCTCCAACCCAACTCCATCATCTGGTGCAACCACTTCTGCTCCTAAAGAAGTCCCATTCCCAAAATCGCTTACTTATTGGGCAGCATTGAATGGTAACCCGGCAGCATCGATGAAAAGCTTCAACGAAATCGGAGCCTATAAAGAAGTAGAGAAAAAAACAGGCACTAAGGTAGAGTTCCAGCACCCGCCAGTCGGTCAGGAGAAGGATCAGTTTAATCTGATGATTGCCTCCGGTACTTTGCCTGATGTAATTGAGTACCCTTGGAACGCTGCACCCAAAGGTCCGGATAGTCTGATCAAAGATAAACGCATTATCCGTTTGAATGAATTAATTGAGAAGAACGCACCTAACTTGACTAAGCTTCTGAAAGAGAAACCTGAATTCCGCAAAATGATCACAACCGACGAAGGCAATATCTATGTTATGCCTTTCCTGCTTGGCGATGATTTGCTCGGAGTTGTGAATGGGCCTGTTCTACGTAAGGACTGGTTGGAAAAATTGAACTTGCAGGAGCCTAAGACAGTCGCGGAGTGGGAAAAGGTTCTGACTGCATTCCGGGATGGCGACCCGAATGGAAACGGCAAGAAAGATGAAATCCCGTTTTTATACAGCCTAGGGGATGCAGATTTCAATAATATTCTTGTCGGGGCATGGGGCATTACAAGTGAATTCTACCATGAGAACGGGACCGTGAAATATGGTCCGGTCCAACCTCAGTTCAAGGAATATGTAACCACCATGGCCAAATGGTACAAAGACGGGCTTATCGACAAAGACTACGCAACTACAGACGCTAAACTGAAGGATGCCAAAGTGTCGAATAATCAGCTTGGCGCATTCACTGGGTATGCTGGCAGCGGCGTAGGAAAATACATTGACTTGATGAAAACGACTAATCCGGCCTTCAAACTCGTCGGCGTGCCATACCCTTCGTTGACAAGCGGCGGCAAGTCACTCGGTCAATACACGTTCCCGTTCTCAGGGATCGGTGCAGCAATAACGCCGTCAGCTCAGAATCCGGATCAAATCGTGAAGTGGCTGGATTATAAGTATGGCACAGAAGGCCATATGCTGTTCAACTTCGGTATCGAAGGGGAAAGCTACAAAATGGAGAACGGTTATCCGAAGTACACAGATGCTGTCATGAAAAACCCGGATAAGCTGCCGATTGCACAGGCTATTGCCAAGTACGCGATTGCTTCATGGAGCGGTCCAATTCTTCAAGACAAACGATATATAGAGCAATTGTACATCCTTCCGGAACAACGTGATGCACAAAAGTCTTGGATGCAGGCAGATCACTCGAAGCTGATGCCTCCAGTTACACTTACTGCGGATGAGAGCTCAAAATCCGCTTCGATCATGAATGATGTCAAAACATACCGCGACGAAATGGTGAATAAGTTCATCATGGGTGCTGAGCCGATCGAGAACTTCGATAAATTCGTTAGTACCCTAAAAGGAATGGGAATCGAAACGGCCATTAAATCCCGACAAGCAGCACTGGACCGCTATAACAGCCGCAAGTAAGACAGGTGGATAATCCTATGTCAGACGGGGAGAGGCAGCTCTCCCCTATGCCGGGGGACAATCATTAATGATACAAAATGTAACTATATGTTAGGAGGGGCTTTATGTCCGACATTGCCAGAGAACCTCAAACCGGCCCCCCAAAGCCGAATATTGATAAAAACGCTTTTAAATACCGGGCGTTCCGGGATTTGAGAATAAATAAGTTCATATATCTGATGCTAGTGCCAGTTGTGGCTTATTACTTCATATTTTTCTATATTCCTATGTATGGTCTCCAAATCGCTTTTAAAGATTTTTCTCCAGGTCTGGGTATGATGGGAAGCCCTTGGATAGGCTTCAAACATTTTACGGACTTTTTTGATAGCTTTTATTTCTGGCGGTTGCTTAGAAATACTATGCTGATCAGCTTCTACGAGCTGCTTTTTGCTTTCCCTGCATCGATAATTCTAGCTCTGCTTTTGAACGAGATTCGGAGTGTAATGTTCAAACGGGCTATTCAGACAATCACCTATATGCCGCACTTTATTTCCGTCGTTGTTATTTCAGGTATGTTGGTTGATTTTCTTGCAAGAGACGGTTTGATTAACAATGTGCTAGCCTGGTTCGGCTTCGAACCAGTTCCTTTCCTTAGAGAACCCGGCTGGTTCCGGACCATTTTTATAGGATCGGGCATCTGGCAAAACATCGGTTGGGGGTCCATCATTTATTTATCCGCAATGTCGAGTCTGGACCCTTCCCTATATGAAGCCGCAAAAGTAGACGGAGCTAACAGATGGAAGCAAACGCTGCATATTACACTTCCAGGCATTATGCCTACAATGATCATTCTGCTCATTCTGCAGATTGGCAGCTTCATGGCTGTTGGTACAGAAAAAATCCTGCTCCTCTACAATAGTTCTACCTACGAGACCGCTGACGTTATTGGAACGTTCGTGTACCGGAAAGGTATCTTAGAGGCAGACTTCAGTTACAGTGCCGCTATTGGCTTATTTAACTCTATTATTAATTTCACATTGCTCGTGTTGGCTAATGCTATCAGCAGAAGAACAACCGAAGCCAAGTTGTGGTAAAGGAGGCGATACGTATGATTAAACGAAGCATGGGGGAAAGGATTTTCGACTGTTTTAATGTTACGTTCATGCTCTTGTTGTCGGCAATCACGATTTATCCATTCTTATATGTCTTGTTCGCCTCCTTGAGTGATGCGGCCTATGTCATCCAGCAGAGAGGTCTGTTCTGGTATCCGAAAGGATTCAATTTCGAGGCCTACAAGCTCGTGTTCAAGAACCCTGCGATTATTTCGGGATATATGAACACATTTTTCTATGTGATAGTGGGAACTGCTGTTAATATTCTAATGACCTCACTTGGTGCGTATGCGCTATCCAGGGAAAACGTGATGTGGAAGAATCCGATTATGTTCATGATTGTATTCACCATGTTCTTCAATGGCGGACTGATTCCCACTTACCTGCTGGTCAACGAATTGGGCATGCTTGATTCCCGGTGGGCCCTGATTATTCCGGCCGCGATGAGCGCCTATAACTTGATTATTATGAGAACAGCGTTTCAAGGTATACCTGTCAGTCTGGAGGAATCCGCGAAGCTGGATGGGGCGAATGACTTTACGGTGTTGTTCCGGATCGTGCTTCCATTATCGATGCCGGTAGTAGCCGTTATGATTCTGTTCTACGGGGTGGGGCATTGGAACGGATGGTTCAGTGCGCTGATCTATCTGCGTACCCGCGACCTGTATCCACTTCAGCTCATCCTGAGGGAAATCCTTATTACGAATAGTACGGACTCGATGATGACGGGAGTAGGCGGGGGCGAGCGTGCAATGATTGGAGAGACGATCAAGTACGCAACTATTATTGTAGCGACTGTGCCGATTCTTCTGTTATATCCGTTCCTGCAGAAATATTTCGTCAAGGGCGTTATGATTGGAGCTATTAAAGGTTGATTGGTTGTTAACAGATGGAATATCACATGAGCACAAAAATGCCCTCCTGGTGTAGCCTGGAAGGGCATTTTTATGTTCTTTAAATGAAAGTAGATGGTTATGACTGGCTGCACCGCAATCTCTAGTAGCGCCGCCTTTCTTTTTAGTAACTGGGTATATGTAGGGTAGAAATAAATTGTATAACAATGATACGATAGGAGCATATATGTTTATTATAAGCAATAGGAGTGGAAAACCGGGCACAGGTCATATCCCATATCGAATCGCCTTACAGAGGGGGTCATAACATTGTCAAGGAAATGGTTAGAGCAAGAAGGAAGCCGATGGGTAGACCAGCAAATTATTACGCAGGACCAATATAGACGATTACTAGGATTATATGAGGAAAAGAAGCATGCAGTAGGCGTACTTCCGGTGCTTGGAAGTGTGCTCGTCGGATTAGGTATTCTAAGCTTCATTGCTGCAAATTGGCAGGATATCTCTCAATGGTTAAGGTTGTTAATTGTCATCGGAGCCATGGCGGGTTTCTACGCAGCAGGGGAACGAATACTGGCCAAAGGGCATGAGAAACTGGGCATCGCCATTGTGGGGCTAGGGTTGATCTCGTTCGGAGCAGGGATTGTGCTAGTGGGTCAGATGTTCCATCTGGTGTCATATACAGCAGCCTCATTTATTATATGGGGGACCGCTGGAGCGCTGCTCACTTATATTTACCGAAGTCATTACTTGTTCTTCATCAGCCTGCTGATCTTCAATTGTGCACAGCTGTATAGTACTTCTTCCTTTGAATCTTTCAGTTACATGGCGTTCATCATTATGACAGCAGGACTAGGGTATTATGTGTTCAGGCAGCAGAGCAGTCTGCTTACTTGGTTTCTTAGTTTGAGTGTTTTGCTGCATGCTCTGTTGTTAGTAACATCAAAAGACTGGAAGGTGATTTGGTTCCTCGTCCCAGCGATGGCTATGTATGCGGCTGGAGACTGGGTGCGTAATCGGACCAAGCTGACAGCCGTTCAGTCAGCCCCTTTGCTAGCTGCATATTTAATAGGGTTATTCTTGGTATTGTTCGCAGAGGAAGGCCCTGGGCGGTGGCTTCAGGAGGATGTCTTGGCAGACGCCAGGTTCTATCTGCCGGTCATGCTGATCTTGTTCGCTGTGTCAGCCGTTGGGAAATGGCGCCACAAACGGGAGACCAGCGCGTTCGAGTGGTTGTTGTTCCTGCCCATTGCCTATCTGCCGGCCAAGTCGGTTGAGTTCAGCATGCTGCTCGTCCTGTTCTTATTCTCGCTTTATGTATTGTGGCGCGGGTATGCAGAAGAATGGCGGCTCAAGATTAACATTGGAACGATACTCTTTCTCTTCTCAACAATGATTGCCTATGGGAAGCTGACATGGGATTTCATGGACAAATCGTTGTTCTTTATCATTGGCGGTATTATGCTGCTTGTGCTGAGCTGGTTGCTAAATCGACGCAGACGTCAATTCTTAGATGACTCCAAGGAGGGATAAGCAGATGAGAACCATATGGAATGGAATGCGGCGTTCGCGCCGATTGCTGCTGTTGGTTGCTTTGCAAATCTTGTTCTTGCTGGGATTGTCTGGTTCCTATTATGCGGCTGGATGGTGGGGTGATGAGATCCGCTTGCAGACCGTGCCTGTTGATCCGAGGGATTTGCTGTATGGAGATTATGTCATCCTCAATTATGAGATTAGCTCGCTTAAGCCGGAGCTGTGGAAAGAAAGCGGGGAGAAGCCCGACAACGGGGACGTTATCTATGTTGCGCTCAAGCCTGACAATAACGGGATCTATCGCCCTATTGGCGCGTATGCAGACAAACCGGAAGTGAATGGCGATGAAGTTGTCCTGAAGGGTCGAGTAAGCTATTCCTGGGACGAAGCAATTACCGTCAAATACGGTCTGGAGCGGTATTACATTCCAGAAGGAACAGGTGCAGAGCTGGAGAAGCAGACAGGGAATACGGTTGTGCAAGTTAAGATTGCCCCTTGGGGCCAGATGCGTATCACTGGCTTGGAGCTGTAAGGCTTGCTTGTTGGAGATCATTCCCTTTGGGGAATGGTCTTCTTTGTTCGGTTGGATGATTCACTCTTTGATCCAAAAGTGGAACAAAAGAGGGCAGAAAGATGGAGCGGAAAAGCGTCAGCGGTCGCCTTTGCACTTGAATTCTCACCATTAAAAATAGTTCAACAGAATTCAAGTGCAACAGCGATTGTAGCCCGTCTTCCTGCTCGCCTACGCGTCTAACTGAACTCAACCGTCAAGAAGCGTTGGAGTGATCTTCTCCAATGGTTTTTTCCTTACAATAACAGCTTACACGGAAAGGTTTAAACCGTAATAGGTTGCATTCTGGCGTTATGTCCCATAGAATTTGAGAGAGCCCTTGTTTCAGAGGGGGTGTTCGTTACTGTCGATGTTAACCTTGTAGTCTATGGAGGGTGTCGTTTTGTCTGTCTCACCAAAAAAGCCTGGATTCAAACAAAAATATGATTACTTGCTTCAACACTTAAGGACAAGAATACTATCCAGCGAGCTGAAGCCAGACGATTATCTCCCGTCGGAGAATGACTTGGCAGAGCAATTCCATATAAGCCGACCTTCCGTCAGGAAAATAATTGCCGAGCTAGCGCAAGAAGGATTGGTAGAAACGGTTCATGGCCGCGGCAGTATTGTACGAGGTCCCGATATTGAAGGGGGCCTTATTCGACTTAAGCTTTACTGGTACTCCCCCTCCCCGGAATACACCATGATTGAGCGTATTGTTGCAGGCTTTAATGAACAGTACCGACATATCAAGGTAGACATTATTCCTATTGACATAGAGCATTATTACAGAGGGGTGCTGCTGAGCGAGGAGCAGCCGGATCTCATTGGCTTCAGCAGTAATTTCCTGATCAACCTGATGGAGCAGGGGATCGAGCAAATATTGACCCCAATGGATCAACTGCAGATTCAGCCTGAGATCGATGCTTGCCACAGCAAGCTACTCCGTTCGTTAACAGCTGATAAAAGGCTGTACGCCGTCCCGATTGCATTCTCCCCAATTGTCCTGGTGTACAACAAAGCATTGTTTCGAAAAGCTGGCGTAGAGCTGCCGAGCAACGAGTGGACTTGGGATGACCTGCTTGAAGCGGCTATTCAATTGACCCAGTCGTCTGGGGAGCGGGTCGAGCAGTATGGCTTCGCTTTGTCCGCTCCGAATAACCGTTGGCCTCACTTCGTATTTCAGAATGGGGGACAGTTTGTCCGTAACGGCAGATTTATCTTGAATAATAAGAAGCTGTTTGAAGCGGTTCATTACATACAGAATCTAATATACAAGTACAAAGTAAGCCCGCTCTATACAATGGGAGGTACAGCAGAAGGAGACGAGTTGTTCGAGAGAGAGAAGGTCGCCATGGTGATGACGACATATTACTTTCTGGAAGGCTTCAAGAAATCCGGTATTGACTGGGATCTCGTTGCCTTCCCTCGTGGAAGACAGAATGCTTCCTTTGTGACCACTACGGCTCTTGGGGTAGGGAAGAATTGCAAATATCCAGAGGCCGCTAGTGTCCTGATTCGATATTTTTTATCGAAGCCTGTACAGGCACAGATTAAGCAGAGTTCTTTTTCTATTCCCGCCCATAAAGAAGTATCTGTATCCAGACAATATCCGCATCCCGATATTCCGGGTGAGGGGTATTACGCATTCGAGTCTGTTGTAGACCATGCTTTTTCGATGAATGACCTGGGGCTCCCATTAGCTCAGTTCGTGCAGATGCGGAAGAGAATGTCGCTCGTGTGGTCGAATATGGAAACAGTTGAGAATGTGTGGAAGGAACTGGGTGAGAAGTTTAAGTAAGGATTTGCGGCATTTCACTATTGGGAACACTCGTCCGAAATTGGGGGAGTGTTTATTTGTTTTTGCGAGTAATAAATGGTTGTAAATCAGATGTAAACGCTTTATAATTTGAGTGGGTTAAGATGTAATTTAGATGTAAATACTATTACATTTTCATTATGGAGGAAGGAGCTGGAGAAGTAGTTTAGGCAGTTAAATAACTCAATTTGTAGGAGGACATTTAATGAATGCGATTACAAGACAAGTGATGGCATGGAATAGCGGGTTGGCTAAGCTGCTGATACTTGCTCTGTTGTTAACCCCGTTCGCGGGAATCATCCCGCCAGTTCAAGCCGCAGTTGTGGGTGATACAACTACATACTCTTTTCCTAACTTGGTTTCGAATCCGAATGATCCTAATTGGAGTATCGTTGAGAAGATTCCATCAGAGATGAGACTGACCGCGACCAGCTTCCAGATGATCACCAATCAGACAGGAGCAGATGTGAACGGTGAGAAATTAACGATTCAATTCCAGGTGCCTGCTTCGGGATATTATGACTTGAATCTTACCGGTTGGAAAAATTCCGCCGGCGGAAAAGTAGATATTCTCGTCGACAATCAGATGGTATCCCCGGCGTACAGCTTCTATGCTTCTACACAGACAGATGCTGCAACGAGTTCGCTTGCTGCAGATATGTATCTCTCCAAGGGAGCGCATACGCTGACTTTTCTGGCCAATGAAACAACAAAGCTGGCGTCGAACAGCAGGTACTATCTATATTTATACTTGACCAATTTCCAACTCGTTTTGAAACAGACGGTTCAGGAATTGTCAGAACTACGGCTTGCTTCCAATAAGAGCGCCATTGTTGTAGGTAATCAGGCACAGCTTACATTGACAGCACTTATGACCGACGGGACATCCATCCCTCACTCCCAATTGGAATCGGTTACCTACACTAGCAGCGATGACACAATTGCTACAGTTATTCCAACTTCTACTGGGGCTACTGTTACTGGAGCGGCTCCGGGCTCAGCTATAATTACTGCAACGGCGTCCTATCAAGGTGTATCCAGACAAGGTCAAATCTCAATAACTGTCGAGAGCGCGAATGCCATTACTTATTTATTCAACAAGCTGCCTTCCAGTGTTCCTTATGATCCCAATTGGCATGTAGCAGACAAAAATCCGACTACAATGAACGTTACTGCTACCAGTATTCAAATGATCAATAATGCCGCTGTAGCAACGGTGAATGGACAGTTTATCAAGATGAACTTCTATGTCCCGGAGAGTGGCTACTATGATGTGATGTTGAATTCGTTCAAGAATTCGGCTGGCGGTAAGGCTGACATCTTGCTGGATAACCAGGTAGTTTCCTCTGCTTTCAATTTCTACAACAGCACTTCGCAGGCACCGTCTGTCAGCAAGCTGGCTGACTTCATGGAATTGCGGAAAGGAATGCACACCATCACCTTTTCAGCTGTTGAAACAGTCAAGCTGCCAAGCAATAGTAGATATTATCTTTATTTATATTTGACTGATCTGAAACTGAATCTGAGAGAACGGATAGTTGAATTGAAGGAAGTGTCACTCGAAACGTCCAAAACCAGGCTCGCGGTTGGTGACAGTTTACCTGCAACAGTTACCGGCAAGCTAAGCAATGGTCAGCCTGCAGACCTCAGCGCGGCTGACAATATTACCTACTCAAGCAGCAATAGCGGGGTTGTCACGATTAATGGCAGCGGTACTAGCGCGACGATTACGGCTGTGGGCTTGGGGCAAGCGGATCTTACCGCATCAGTCACGCTGAACGGTGTCACGGAAACTAAGACCGTGAGATTCATTGTTGGAGAATCCATTAAATACAACTTCAAAGAGCCTGTAAACTCAAAGCTTGAAGAAACGGGCTGGGAGATCGTCGATTCCAAGGTTCCTCCAGGCACAAGCACGATCCGACATCAAGAGTATGGGATCCAAGTCCAGGCGACTGAGGTTGGTCAATATGTAACGTTCGACATCCTGGTTCCGGAAACAGGTATTTATACGGTTAACTTGAACGGAGCTGGCGCCTCTAGCGGAGCGATTGCATCCCTTCTCATCAATGGGGGAGAAGTGGGTGACTATAACTTCTACAACGCGGCCTACATCAAGGAAAAAGGCCAGGTTGCATTCCGAACATTTGAGTTAAGCAGCGGGGTTCACAAGCTCACCCTTAAGGTTAAACAAAGGGCAGGTTATTTCCATATGTATCCGGGAGAATTGGAGCTGGTGCAGGTGGAGCAAATGCCTGCATTGGTAAGCGCTGCACTTGAGACCAACAAACAGGAACTGATGGTAGGACAAACTGCTAAACTAGCCATTCGCGGAACACTTAGCGATAGCTTCACGTACAATTTGAATAAAGTGCAGAGCGCTGACAAGACGTTTACAAGCTCGGATCCTGCGATTGCAGTCGTAAGCAATGACGGAACTGTAACGGCTAAGCAGCCTGGTGCCGTTACGATTCAAACAACTGTAGTCATGGGTGGAGTCAGCAAATCGGCTAGTGTGAATATGGCAGTTAACGACAAGGTGCTCGGAATCGTAGACATAACCGCCGATAAGACGCAGCTGACAACAGGAAAGACCGCAAAGCTAACTGTTGCAGGCAAGCTTGCAGACGGGACAGCTATTGATATCTCCGATGCTGTAGTCGTCTATTCGAGCTCGGATTCCAATGCAGCATCAGTCTCCCAACAGGGTGATGTTACTGCGCTTGCGATAGGCACGACTTCTGTCGCTGCTGATGTTACGCTTGGAGATACGACCGTTCGAGGAACGGTAACGATCGAAGTGATCGCCCCCATACTAGAATCGATTACGGCTAAGTTGACCGAGATGAGCTTATATGTCGGTGATAACCGTAAGATTTATGTGAATGGGCTAATGAACAGCGGAGATAAGGCCGACCTGAGCTCAGCAGAGATAACCTATACAAGCAGTGCCCCGCAAGTTGCTGTCATGGAGAATGGCTTCGTGAAAGTGAAGCAGCAGGGGACGGCAGACCTTACGGTCTCGGTTAAGCTGGGTACAGTTACGAAGACAGCTAGTATTACGATTACCGCTACTGATGTTACGAGCAGCAAAACCAGAACGACCTACTATTCAGCCGCGAAGGTAGAAGCAGCCAGACATAATGCGGACACCTACAATTGGGCAGATAGCGAAAGAGACGGAGCGGTCTCTAAAGCTGAGAGATACTTGGCCCTAGGGTATGAAGCGCTCTGGAATGCAGTGACCCCACAGAGTATACCGAGAGGTTATGCTGTAAACCAAGCCAAAGGCAGCCCTGTGACCGGGCTAGAGATCAACAAATATGGGAATTATCCGTATTCGGCGGATCCGATTAACGAACCTTGGAAGATTACCGATCCGAGCAGCGGCTATAAGTTCCCTACAAACGACTTCGGTGCTTATTATAAGAGCGGTCTGGATCCTAACGGAACTTTCGATCCTAAGCTGGCGGATAGAAGCTTGTTAGTGAACACGCTATATCCTGAAAAAGGCCCGACATGGGGAGTAGATGACGGGTATGGATGGGTGGATGAGTCAGGCAACCGTTATACGTTCATTGCTTATTACACACACTGGCATTTGTGGCATGGCGGACTTATCAATCAAGCGATAACGTCTTTCAGGGACGCTTATGTATACACAGGGGACATCAAGTATGCCCGTGCTGGAACTATATTATTAGATCGGATCGCAGATGTGTATCCAGATATGGACACGAGCCAATATGTTAAGGCTAACGGTTTTCTGAACAGTGATGGCGGAACAGGTATGGGTAAAGTCATCGGCAGCATCTGGGAGACGGGGTTGGTTAGAGAGTACCTTAGTGCTTACGACGCCTTCTTCCCGGCGATGGATGATGCAGGTGCCATAGCTTTTCTAAGCGGTAAGGCTGATCAGTATGATCTAAGCGTATTGAAGAAATCTGCAGCTGGAATTAAACGCAACATAGAAGACGGGATCATCCGTCAAATATACCCTGGCGTACAGAGTGCAAGAATTCACGGCAACAACGGTATGCATCAAAGCACACTTGCCATGGCTGCCGTTGTTATGGACACCCTGCCTGAGACAAAGGAATGGCTGGATTTCAACTTCCAAGCGGGCGGGCTTGTATCAGGGCCGTATCGGGTGACTGGCGGCAACATCTCGACTACGCTTGTGAACGATGTTGACCGTGACGGCGCCGGGAATGAAGCTTCCCCGGAATATAATAAATATTGGTTGGGTGCCTACCAGAATGTAGCGGATATATTGGATGGATATGATAAGTATCCGGTAGCCGATCTATATCAGAACGTTAAGTTCCAGAAGATGTACTCCGCTCAGCATCCGCTTATGCTTAGCGATGTATATACAGCTTTGATCGGAGATGCAGGGACCACAGGCGGACCGATCAACTATCTTGATAAAGCACAATATATCAAGGCATTCGAAAAATTCGGAAGTCCTATCTATGCCCAGTTGGCTTATTACTTGAACGGGAATCAGAGCAGCGGGATTCACAGCAATATTTATTCTGCGAACCCTGAAGCGATCGCAGCTCAGATTGAGCAAGTCATTCAAGAGCATGGTCCGTTAAAGCTCGAAAGCGGTGCGTTGAACGGTTATGGATTCGCCGCTCTTAGAGACGGCGAGAACATGCGAAGATTCTCCGGTGTAGGATTCAACTTCAGCCAATTGGAAATAACCGAAGCCACGACGAATTACCAGGTTTTTGAGAACAGTGGAACACTGCAATTCAATGCGGAAAGTGTGGGTCAGAAGATTGGCTTCGCATTTGACGTGCCAAAGACGGATACCTATGAAGTGAACTTGAGGCCGTTCAAGGCAGCAAGCTACGGGATTTACCAGATTAAAATCGATGGGGTGCCTGTCCGGACATTGGATTTCAACGGATCAAGCGGTGCTTCTTCCAAGGTGGAAGTAATTGCAAACCTTCCGCTCTCAGAAGGCAGACATGTGATCAGCTTTGAAGGAGTGGGAAAAGGCGAAGGCGCCACTAATTATAAGCTGGGTGTTATTCAATTGCAGTTGTTCGACGAAGCGGCCCAAGCCGTTAAGAATGACCCGAACAATGTCAATACAATGCGAGATGCATGGATTTATTATGGCCGCAATACCGGCCACGGCCATAAAGATACGCTTAATCTGGGTATGCATGCCTACGGGCTTGATTTGTTGCCGGAGCTTGGCTATCCGGAATTTGCAGATTTCACTGTGCCGAGACGGTCGGAGTGGGAGAATCATACGATCAGTCACAATACGGTATTGGTCGATCGCGCCAAGCAAGGCAATCAAGTGGTCGGGCAGCCTGCTCATTTCGACGATACAGACCGCGTGAAGCTGGTCGATGTTGCGTCAGCAGACAGTGTGTACCCGCAAACTGATCTTTATAAGCGTACGACAGCCATGATCAAGGTTGATCCTTTGAACTCATACACCGTAGACTTCTTCCGGGTGAAGGGCGGAAATGATCATCACTTCAGCTTCCATTCTGCAGAAGCGACTGTCACGACGGAAAGGTTGAATTTGACGCCTCAAGCGACAGGATCCTATGCGGGACCAGATGTAGCATATGGTGTTCGGCCATCCGGTGATAGTGTTGCTGGATCAGGCTATATGGGAAGCGGGTTCCATTTCCTCAAAAATGTCGCCAAGGATACGGCTCCGGCTAACCAGTTCAGCGTAGATTGGAATGTAAAGGATACATGGGACATATACGGCAATGGAGCCAAAGCTCCAACGGATGTACATCTCCGGTTGACGATGCTCTCAGACGTATCCGATGTTTCACTCGCTGATGGAATTCCACCAACGAACAAGCCAGGGAACCCTGCGAGCTTGCGATATATGATTGCGCATCGAACAGGAACGAATCTGCAAAGCAACTTCGCTTCCGTTATTGAACCGTATAAAGGTGAACGTTATGTGGACTCGATTCAGGCCGTATCTGTGAAAGCGAACGGAGTTGAAGTGACTAACGAGCTTGAAGTAAAAGCTGTTAAGGTGCAGTTGAAGAATGGGAGAACGGATTATATTGTCAGTTCAATGAATCCGAACACTTCCTATCTGATTGAAGATAAAGTGATGTTTCAAGGCGTATTCGGCGTTTATTCCGAGCAGGATGGGCGTCAGGTTTATGGATATGTACAAGAGGGCTCCGTGATCGGAAGATCTGATTCTCCTCTTATAACCAATGCAACATCCAAAGTTACAGGAACAGTAACTGATTTCACCAAGACACTCAGCATGGAGAATACGATTACGGTTGCAGCCAATTTGAATGGTGTTGACCTTGGCGAATTGCGGGGGCGAACGATATATATCCAGAATGACGGGACTCGGAATGCGGCTTATACCATTCAATCTGTGACGGATTTGGGTGGAGGACAGATTAAGCTTGGAATTGGAGATATAACTACGATTCGAGGTTATGTCGATTCCACTGACTTCTCGAAAGGCTTTAAGTATGACCTCGCAGTTGGAGCACTCTTCAGTATTCCACTGTCTGTGGAAGCTGAACTAATTGAGACGACTGCCACAGTAACTGGTGAGCAGAAGCAGGGCTGGTATACCGGGAATACCTCAGTTGTACTGAGTGTATATCATAATCCTGCTAACGTATTGAGAACGGAATACAGCCTGGATGAAGGAGCCAACTGGATTCCTTATTCCGCACCAATCCAATTCAATGAATATGGCGAGCATACGTTAAAGTATCGTTCAGTCAGTCGAAGCGGCACTACAGAAACTGCGCAGACTCTGCAGATTCGAATTGATAGGCTTGCCCCATCGACAACAGTTGAGGTGAATGGGGCATTAGGACAGAACGGTTGGTATATATCAGACTCTTCCGTCATACTCACAGCTGTAGATACGCTGTCAGGAGTAGAGTCTACACAATATTCATTGACCGTCGTGCAAAGCCCGCAAGCGAGCACCGTCACTCAGAGCACATATGGTCCGAGCGTTCAAACACCGACACCTTCTACTCAGGGATTTGTGCCCTATACAGGTGCGATCCAACTGAGTGAAGGGGTGTACACGCTTCAGTTTAGATCCAAAGATGTTGCGGGCAACATCGAACAGGAGCAGCAGGTAACGGTAAAGGTTGATAAGACAGCCCCGTCGATGGCGCTTCTAGCTAACGGAACTCTATTGACAGAGGGTGCTGCCTTCACGGATGTACAACCCATTACATTGACCTTACAGTCTGATGACAATCTGTCAGGGGTTGAAGCCGTAACTATTAGGGTAGACAATACGGCTTATGCGCCGGGAAGTCCGTTGGACTGGGCAGGCAAGCTTGGCGCTCACGAGATAGTCGTAACAATGACCGATAAGGCGGGCAACCGAACGGAGATTCTGTATCATGTAATCGTTAATGCCACGCTCGATTCATTGATTCAGTTGTTATCTCGTTATGAAGCGGAGAACCAGCTAAGCGGCCCGCTCGTGAACCAACTTGGCAATGCAGCTGACCAAGCCAAGCATCATTACGATATGGGTATAAGTAAACAAGCAATCAAACATCTTGAGGATCTGCTCAAGCATTTGAACAACGATTCCATGCAAGGTAACGTTTCTGCAGCAGCGAAAGCCGCTATAGAGGCTGATGTATCCGCATTGATTGCCAGTTGGTCGAATCTGGCTTCAGGCGAATAATGATCAAGTACAAAAGAAAACTGCGGCCCTTTAGGGAGGGCGCTGAAAAAGTCCCTTGATACTAAAAAAAGGTACAGTCCCTCAAGAAAAATTGAGGAGGCTGTACCTTTTTTTCTGTATAAATCTTTGAGCTATCTGACGTGGACATCGTCGAGCGGTCTAGGTACGACATGTCTTTCAAGTATTTCTTCACATGGCACCAGAAGACTCGGGTCATCGATCCCAGTTCCCCGACCAAGTTCCGTAAGCTGCGGTTAAAAGACTTGAATCTTTTGGATATGCTCATTGGGAAAACGTTGAAAATCGCGGTCGAGAAAAACATTATTAAGAGCATGGCCATCATCGTAGATGCCACCATACGAAAGCCCGCTACAATTAGAAGTCCCCTCGGGAAATTCAGCAGAACCGTTCACTTAAGTTGCGAAAGGCAGTCTACTCCGTCGATGGGTCGGTAAAAGTTCCCAGCAAAGAACACCTCCGACGTGCTCGAAGACGAGATCGCCTACTGCCAAAAGCTTGTTCACGTCATTGAAAAGGAGTCTGGGATCGCGCAATTGCCTAAGGTCACAGAGCCGATGAATCTATTGAAGGAGACGGTGGATTGCTTTTCTGCAGTTCTCGACAGTTCTTCTATTCCAACAGATGCTCGTCATATCGGAAAAGCACCAGCTCGCTACAGAGCCTGCAATTCAGTCGCCGTTGTTTCGCTGATGTATGTCTCCATCATATCCCACCGTATTCTTAGTTTTAGTTGTCTCCTGGACCATAGACTGTCATTAAATATCAAGCATCAATAGAAGAAACTAGGAAACAGTGATAGAATGTCAATGATAGAAATCCAATGGGTGAGTCGGAGGACAAGGTGTTATTACATCGCATTATTGAAAAATTGGAAACAGAAACTGGAGAAATCTACATAGAGTTTGTCGATGAAAATGAAGTTCCGAGCTATGAAGACCTACAACAGATAGAGATGGACCGAAAAACGGTGAGAAAAGTTCGTTCAGGTGCATCTCTCTTCGCTGAACTTTTTGATCCAGGTACACAATATATTTACGAATATCCATTTCGGAGACGGATGGAAGTGGAGGGGGGCTATAAGGTCGCTCGTCGTCGGGGAGCTCGTCTCGACGAGGTCAAAGTGTTCAACCTTGTTGTGCGCTTTAAAAATCCGTCAAAACGTATCGATCACTCCGAAGCACGTGCATTTATGTATCGACCAGTCACGAAAAAGAATGAGGAATGGATTGTCCTTTTACCAGACGATACGTTGGACACGGTTGATAATGAAATTTATAGATTTGAACATAGTGCTCAGCTATTTGCTGAGGCGGGTAAATTAACTCCAGATCTGACATTAGAACATATCAAAGAGAACTTGAGACTGTTGAATTTACATGAGCGATGTGCACAGACACTTATGCATGAATATGGCCATGTCTTACACTGGAGGATTTTTGACCGTTTGGGAACACCTTATGAGGATTACCTTGCCTACAATTGGTTTATCGGGCATGGTTATGCCCAACTGATTGACGGACGAGTACCGATCTATTTTAGTCTTAGTGATGAGAAAAAATTATGGATGCTGAAGGAATGTCTGGTTGAAGATTACCGGATCTCCTTGAATCTGAGTAGTGAAAATGGTATGTTTATATTACCAGGGAAGTACACGTATGCTGCAGACTTTCGTGTACCCGAACTATTGAACAAAGGGGTGGAGATTATGCGACGCATGTTACAACCTGCTATCGAAAACGAAAAAATGAGGCGTAAAACAGGTTCGGTCCCATCTGAAAATGAGATGACGGATATCGCCTTAATGCGAAGTGTTTTGAAAGCCTCGATGGATGATAGCTGGACGCCAGGACAACAACATATGACGATTCAAGATCATCATGCTGTTTCGCAAAGGCTTTTAAGCAAAGCGAATCAGGACCAAATTGCTGTTACCTAGTTATAGGTCAGTGGTTAGGATATACAATAATTACGTTGCCCATTGTGGCAACGTTTTTTTATTTTAAGCTGATAACACCGAGCAAGTTAAAACTTCTAAACTTTGAAGCTGGATTCCCCCGGTTTGTCAGTCGGAAAGGCCGAGCGACTCACCAACTCTAAGCCGCAACGAGACCCAGTAGATTTCATTAGCCTTCTATTTCTCCTTGCTTACGAAGGAAACCGTCTTAAGATCTGAAGATGATTGAGAAATTTTATTGGGATTATCTTATGAGTAGAACTCTTCTAAATTACTCTGATACTTCCGAAGATATTATGTTTTAGTTTGAGTAGAGAGCAATACATAAACGACAAGAACTTGTACCGTTTGTCGATGGCGACAAGAACTTGACCCTTTTGTTTTTATCCCTAACGTCCTTAACCTCATTTTCGATTCTATAAGTTATGTATTCGCTAAGTGCATTTTCCTCAAGAAGATGCTCAAGATGGAGTTATACGCCTGACAGTTGGTACTTGATTTTCTTCAGTTCTTCCAAAATTTCTTTCGTACAATAGATCCTTTCAAACTTTGACCAATAGTTACAAATATAAGTAAAATGTTGTAAAATGGGCATATGAAACTATTAAAAGGCGGGATGAAATGAAATCATTTAATATTTTACATCTATCTGATTTACATATTAGTGAATTAGAAGACCCAAGCTCACAAAGATTAAGGGAATCATTAATTCAAGATGTAGAAAAGATGGTTACTGCTCATAATATTAAACTTGATGTGATAGCAATGACCGGAGATACTGTAGATAAGGGTGGGAATAGTAAAGCTTTTTCTATAGCTTCTGAATTTTATAATAATTTATTGGATAAATTAAGTCTGACTGAAGAAAAACTTTTACTTGTTCCCGGCAATCACGATATCCCTCGTAGGGAGCCCGTTAGACTCTTAATAGAAATGGGTAGCGAAGAAGATTTCCTTGATGAGAGCAGATTCTCGGAAAATTGGGGAACATTAGAAACTAGATTTAACTCATATTATAATTTTTTGACATCAGTAACAGGAATAGAAAAACCGGCATCAAATTTTTTTGGTGGAGATTCAAAAACTATAAAGACGAACAATGGCGTTATTAAATTTTTACTATTGAATTCGTCATGGGCGTGTACAGGCGAGAAAGATTACGCGAACTTAAGGATTGGAAGATGGCAGTTAGAAAGACTAAAACAAAAGAAAGAATCGAATGATTCTGCCGATCTAACAATTGCGTTAATGCATCATCCTTTAGATTGGTTAGAGAGATCAGATAGACAATTCGTTATTGACTACTTAACTAATGAATATTGTTTGCCTGTTGATATTCTGCTTCATGGTCATATCCACGATTCTAATATAGAATCCTTCATGAACCCCGATAAAAGATTAACGTCATTTGTTACTGGTGTTGGTTATCCGGATAAAGAAGCAAAGATTACTACAAGGACAAAAGTAACAAATTGCAGGTATTCCCTCTACACCATTGATGTCATTAAAGGTGAAGTGAAAGTGGTGATGAGAGTATCCAATAAAAACGGAACTTTTGTAGCCGATACGTTATCTTTTGATAAGGGTGGAGAAACAGGCGTATTGGTTTATGAATATAAGAAACCAACTGATAATTTAAATAAAGTAATTGCAGCTACTCAAGATAAATCTATTATTAATAACATGACTATGGAAGTAGATTCAGTAAAGTTAGTACATGAATGGGTGGGGAGACATAAAGAACTTTCGATTTTAGAAGAAAGAAAATTATCGGTATTAGCCATTACAGGAATGGGGGGGCAAGGAAAATCTGCATTAGCATCAGAATATTTAAGAAGATACTCTAGAGGAGAAAATACACTATATGAAGCAGGAGTATGGATTGATTGCAGAGAACTTCATCATTCTTTGCATATTAAAATAATTGAGAGCCTGGATAAGATTTCAGGAGGAGCTGAAAATGTTTCATTGTTTAGGGATGAAATGTTAGAAGACACAATTAAGAGATTTATTAAACATTTGCAACAAAGAAAAATGCTTATTGTATTTGACAATATTGATGCATACGTAAAGGCGGATACGGAAGGTCCAACGCTAGAACTTAAACCCTTTTTTGATTCACTATTAAATGTGGAACATTCTAGTTTGGTTATATTAACAAGTCGAAATCCATTGACACATGATAGTGCTGCATTTTTTCATATAAAGTTAAATGGCTTAACTAAGGAAGATGGGCTTAGTTTTCTTGAGAAAAGAAGTATTGAGATCACTCCCAGAAATAAATCAGATTGCGAAGAAATCATAAAGCTAACACATGGACATCCATGGTGGTTGGGATTAATCGCTGGACAGATCAGCAATTCAACACAAACTATAAAAGAATCTGTTATAAAATTGCGGACTGGATACGGTTCAGAAAGAGAACGTATACAACAACAGAATTATTTTAATGATGTATGGGGGCAATTAAACGATGACCGAAAAAAAATCTTAAGATATCTTGTTGAAGTACATAGGCCATTAACAGATTTCGAAATTGCATCGTTTGGTAAAGGTGGTCCAAGTAAAATCAAACAAGAATTAAGACGAATTGGACGACTAGGATTAGTAGAGACTCACGAAGGAATGTCAGAAAACGAAATATCCTATCAGGTGCATCCTCTGCTACGCGAGTTCGTACATGGTACGTACTCAGCTGCAGCTCAGGAATCATATGTACAAAAGGTATTATATATTTTCTTACCACGCGCATTAGTTGATGCTCTTTTTATTGATTTCTCTAGTTTAGAAAACTTAGCAGAGATGAATCCAAAAGAACTTTTAGATTCAATTGAAACCTGTTTATTATCAAGGAATCCTGATCGAGCTTTGGGATTATTAGAACAATATAAAGAAGTATTAACCAATAAAGGTTATCATCATCAATTTCAGTCTTTAGCTTGTAGGGTATTAGATGAGATTAATTGGGAAGAGAACAATATATTTGGCCGATACAAAGGTGTTCAACTGCTAGTCACGATTATTCAACTTTTAAACTATATGGGTGAAAATCTGCAGGCATATTATTATTTAAAGAAATATGAAACATCAATTGAATTCAAAACGATAGCCTATTTAAAATATATAGAATTAGCAGCAGATATTGCTTGGCGTGACGGTCAATTTATAAAATGTATTGAATACATAGATGAATTTGAGGGATTAGCTGAGAAGCTCCAAACAACAGATGGTATTCCCGGTATAAAGTATTTAAAAGCATTGGCATACCGTGACTCAGGCGACAAGGTCAAAGAAGCATTAATATTGTTTGATGAAATAGAAGGAAAGGAAGAGAAGGAGAAGTCCCATGCATACTTAGGAAACAAAGCTAGATGTTATTACATATTGAAGGAGTATCCTAAAGCAGAAAAGTTTATAAAGCAATCATTAATAAAAATATTGTCTGAAACAAGTTACTATGCTCATTCCAATTTAGGCTTTGCTTATTTGTGGCTTGTAGAGATTATGTATGAACAAGGAAAACTCAAGGAATCAAGAGCATTTTTCAATTTAGTGAAGAGTGTTTGGGAAGAGTATGCACCAGGGTTACTCTATAAGGTTAATATGGTGATGCAAAAATATGAAACTAATAAGCTTTGGAATGAAATTGTTTTAAATCCAGAAGAAGTAAGAAATATAGAAAATGATTTTCTGAAAAGTTAAAAAGATTCTTGTGAATGGGGAAAAAAATACGAATAAAAAAGGATAAATTAGACTTAACACCCTCCACTGTTGAAAACCACGCGGAGGGTGTTTTAATGATTAGCAACCGGGAAAAAATATTTCAGTTCCTTATTACTTTCGGAAGAACTTTTTCACAAAAGCCGTTTTTGTACTTATGTCTATTGGTCGGCTGAATCCCTTGATACACCTGCATTGTTTGTCAATGTTGTCGGATGACAAGAACATTGTCCGATTCCTCCTTGGTCTTCTCTCCAAGCATCTACAAGCACACAGAATCGTCCACAGAGCCCCAAATCTGTGGACGTTTTGTTCGATTAATATCAATTCAATTAGTTAGCTTTCAGAAGCATCGAATTGACCGGGTTTCGTGGACTTCAATATTTTCTCCAATTTAAATTTAATCTACGTACGTAATCATCGATATATGGAGTATCGTTCATAAAATCTAATGGATACTTAAAAACAAAGAACGGAATATATTCAGATGCAGTTTCACTGATCGTATTGATTGAAGGTGCCCTTTTATTTTTGGAACCTTCTGTAGCTAAGTGCCGCCATGCCTTAAAAAAGCCTAAGCACATAGTAGTTTAGGCAGCAGTTTTCTTTTATATGATACAATAAAAGGAGTCAGATATAAGACCTAGCTCATTACAACGCAACCATTGTGCGTTTCCTCTGCTCGAATACCGCCCATTCCTTGAAGCCAATCTGCTTCAGATATTCGCGCACCTCATCGAATTCGTCCGCTACTCGCTCCGCAACATGGGAATCGGATCCGAATGTCGGCTTAACTCCGAAGTAACAAGCTCGCTCCAACACCTCGTTAGAAGGATACCAGCCTCCGCATTCCTTGCCTTTACCAGAGGTGTTGATCTCAATAGCAACGTCACATTCGGCTATCGTCTGAAGAGTGCGATCTATGATTGCAGTTGGGATGCTGCTTATTTCTGGTTTGTAGCCCTTGATGGCATCGATATGTCCGAGAATATCGAACATTCCGCTTCTTGCTGACTGTGCGACAACCTCGAAATGTGCCTCCTTGGCTGTTAGCAGGCCTGCCTCATCAATATCATCCCAGCGCGTTCTATCGAAGATTCCTCGACCTCCAGAGAAGTGAACGGAACCGATAATGTAATCGAAGGGATACTGTTTGTAAATGCTTCGATACAATTCGACATGCTGCGGGAAATAATCGGATTCCACACCCAGCAGGACGGTGATCTTATCGCGGTATTCATTTTTGAGACGCAATACTTCCGCAACATACTCAGGGAACTCACTCTTTCCCATAGCAATACCCGGTCTGAATTGGTCCGCTTCTTCCCCGAAGTAGGGAGAATGATCCGATATTCCGATATAAGTCATTCCGCGTGCTATGGCCGCTTCAATATAATCGCGAATCTCCCCTGCGGCATGACCGCAACGGTAATGATGCGTATGGAAATCAAACTTCATTTCGAATGGCCTCCAGTCCTATCTTCTTTTAATAAAAGCTTTGCTTCCTATTGTACCACAAAAGAAATACACCCTAGGAGCAGGGATGCGATATTATCTTTACATGCATACAGGTGCGTAGTATATTTGTAAGTAACTTAATATCGTGACCTAGGAGGAGCCTGTCAAACACGGGCTCTTTCTGTTTTTTGGCGGGAATAATGGAAATTCTACACTTAAAATATGCCGGGGAGGCAATTATGGATCAGCAGGCATTGATAGCAATTGGACTTTTTCTAGTCGTCTATGGATTTATTATCGCGGAGAAAATCCACCGTACCATTATAGCGATGATCGGTGGATTATTGATGGTTATGCTTGGGATAGTCGATCAGACAACAGCTATTCATCACATCGATTTCAACACATTAGGGCTGCTCATCGGGATGATGATTATAGTCAGTGTTACAGCAGAGACAGGTGTTTTCAAGTATATGGCGTTGGTTGCAGCGAAGAAAGCAAAGGGGAATCCCGTTCGCATTATGCTGGCATTAGCCATTATTACGGCAATTGGATCCGCGTTTCTGGACAACGTGACAACCGTGCTGCTGATGGTGCCTGTTACGTTCAGTATAACCCGACAGCTCAGGGTTCCGCCGTTTCCCTTTCTCATCACACAGATTATTGCGGCCAATGTAGGAGGGACGGCCACTTTAATTGGAGATCCGCCCAATATTATGATCGGGAGCGCCGTGAAAGAACTGACCTTCATGGCTTTTATCCACAATTTAGCACCTATTACGATCATCATCATGCTTGTATACTTGCCCATCTTCGTGTTCTTGTTCCGCAAACAGCTGCATACGACCCCTGAGTTGATGCAAGGCATTATGCTGTTGGATGTGCAGCAGGCGATTACCGACCGCAAGCTCCTTGTCAAATGTTTGACTGTTCTGGGATTAACGATCATGGGATTTTTCCTGCATCAACTGCTGCATTTGGAGTCCGCAACGGTCGCTCTGGCAGGAGCGTTCTTGCTGCTCTTGATAACAGGAGAACATAAGATGGAAGAGGCTTTTACCAAAGTAGAATGGATGACGATTTTTTTCTTCATTGGCTTATTCGTTCTGGTATCCGGTTTAATCGAAACGGGTGTTATTGCTAGGCTTGCAGGGCAAGCCATTGAGCTAACCGGTGGAGATGTGTTCGCAACTTCCATGCTCATTCTCTGGTTCAGTGCGATTGCTTCCGCTTTCTTGGATAACATTCCATTCGTTGCTACTATGATTCCGATGATTCAAGAAATGGGGGCCAAGGGAGTGGATAATCTGGAGCCCTTGTGGTGGAGTCTTGCTCTGGGAGCTTGTCTGGGGGGGAATGGGACCCTGATCGGGGCTAGCGCCAATCTTATCGTTGCAGGTATGTCCGCTAAGGAAGGAAATCCGATCCGATTCGTGGCCTACTTGAAAGTTGGGTTTCCATTGATGCTTGTGTCGATTGTTCTGTCTATGGGGTATGTGTACTTGAGATATTTAATGTGATAAATAGAAATAATGAAACTCCACCTCAGGGTGGAGTTTTATTATTTTAAGCGGCGTATCGATTCAAAAGATTCAACCAAGAACTATGTTCGCTCCTGAATAAACTAACATCTATTAAAATTAGTCAATTAGCCTCATTTTGTGTGGTATCACACACTTTTCAAGTAAATTACCTCATTTACCAAAAATTATGTGGAAAATTGATGTATTGTGGATTAATATGGAACCTAGTTGGTTTTATAAGACCAGAGACATGAGTGAAATTACCTATAATCAAGCTTTTAAGAACTACGGCAAACCCATCGAAAGGTGGAGACGCAAAGCCATGGGTCTAAGCCATGAGTCATATCTCATGGGATGACAGCCGGTTGCTCTTTAGAGTTTGATTTTTTATTTTGCAAAGAAAAAGGAGTGTAATGGATATGAGCATCAAGCATTTGAGACAATTATTTTCAAAAAGAAAGTTAGCTGCTGGACTAGTAGGGGTGTTGTTATGGCTTCTTCTGCCTTTACCGGGCGCCAATGCCGCCGTAAGCTTCTCCAACCAGGATATGACAACCCCTACCCCGGTTGCTGGGTCGGACATTGGCATATCAGGAAGCTATATGATTTACGGTGATGACGATGCGGATGGAAGGACACAGTTATTCGTAAGAGACTTAATAACGAGCACCGTTACCGCTATTACCTATTCAAATCAAGCCAAGCGTAATCCGTCCATTGGCGGAACACTAGTTGTGTGGGAGCAGTTTGCCGGTGGCATGTTTTGGGATATCTACGGTTACGACATTACAACAGGCGAGACTCGAAAGCTGAACACTATCTCAGGGACCTACACCTCGCCTAGAACGGACGGCCAGCATGTCGTATGGTATAACCCGCTCAATCTCGGCGATATGTTCTTGTATGATAGTGTGTCCCAACAGGCACAAGCGATCGGCAAGGGTAGAAATCCCGTTGTTGCGAAAGGCAAGGTTGTTTATGTGAATTCTCACAACGAAGGACTAAGCCTTTTTACTATTGGAACCGGGCAGACGGAGAAAGTAGTTGATTTACAAAGTGACAACTCTACCGGTTGGCTCAATTTCAACGGCTCCTTTGCGGTGTGGAGACATAACGTAGGATATCAACATAAATACGTAATGATTGACATTAACAATCTAGTGGATGGTCCGAGAGACTTAATGCCGTTAAAACCAAACACGGTCGAATACATGGGTATTCAAATCAGTGACACGTATGCCGCATGGATAGAAGATCAGAACGGGCTGCCTGCCATTAAGGGTGCATACCTTCCCAAAGCGGAAACCTTCCAAATTGCCCCGGGCTCGAGTGACAATATGCTGTACTCTCTTGTAGGCGGTCATGCAGTTCTTCGGGGGCCGCAAGGAATCCTTTTATATCGAACTATTGTGCGCACCGAAACTGCAGATACTCCCGGTTCTGGATCTCTCGATTATGTGCCTCACAATTCTGCGAAGGTTCAGAGAATGGTTGGAGCTGACGGAGGGGAATTGGAAACAGAAGACAAAGAGATTCAACTGGTTATAAATAAAGGGACCTACACGAAGGAGACACTCGTTACTGTTGAACCAGGTGATGACGTAGTCAAGAGCGGCTCGTTTCAGCCACAAATGAAGCAAGTCAGCTCTATTTGGAAGCTTTCCTTTGAGCAAGGGAAACAGCCGCTTACTCTGTCCATTCGTTTTGATGCCTCGAAGCTGCTTCCGCAAAAAATAATGAAGCTGGGCATCTACCTATGGGATGAGACAACAGGAGCTTGGGTGTATGAAGGTGGGAAAGCACAGGTAGATGCTAAGCAAGTCTCCATGGATATTCATAAACCTGGCGTATACGCTCTCATCCTATATGATGTAAGCTTCCAAGATATTCAGGGTCACTGGGCGCAGAACGCGATCGAAATCCTTGCTTCCCGCTGGGTTGTGAATGGTATGACGGACGAGCTATTTGCTCCTGAATCCACACTAACTCGGGCACAGTTCGCCAAGATGCTGGCTGGAGCCCTGGGGCTTAAGGAAATGAAGCCAAACTCATCTTCATTCTTAGATGTGGGTTCTTCCCACTGGAGTTATGGCTGGGTCGAAGCGGCTTATCAAGCGGGTCTGGTTCAAGGTGACGGGAGAAACTTTAATCCTGATGCCTCAATCACTCGTGAACAGATGATGGTTATGCTGGTGCGTGCGCTTGGCCTAGAGAAAGAAGCCCAGCAGATCCTGGATACAGATGTAATCTTGCCTTTTTCCGATAAGGGCGACATCAGTGAGTGGGCGAAGCCTTATGTGGCGATTGCTGTTCGACAAAAGCTGGTAGAAGGGGATTTACTCGGCATTCATCCCGTTGATTCTAGCAATCGGGCACAGGCGGCAACCGTTATGATGCGTCTTCTTATGCAGACGAATAAACTATAGGACAGGGGAAACGAATAGGCTATGAGAATTTTACATAATAGTAGACAATGGCTCTCTTTTAAAAGGAAATCCCTTATTTCTTGCTTATTGATTATGGCTATGGTTTTATCAGGAGTGCCTTTGTACCCAGGAGATCATGTAGACAAAGCGCACGCTGCTACAGTACTAGAGGTTCAACCTCATATGTTTAGTCCTGTTTATGGGGGACAGACCGATATCAAGTTCACCTATGATGATCCAGACGAAGGCCAGACCAGTCACTCTACAGCCATTAATGTTTGTGTACCCAATGGAGTAACACCGGAAATGAAGCAACATATTGCGAGCGGAAGCTATCCGACAAGTCCAGATGGGCAACCTCCTGTCATCAACGTTGTTACGTGGAATGGATACACAGGCGGGTCTCCTATGGCGGAAGGATCGTATGATTTATGCGTGACGCCAACCGATGCGCCTACAGAAGATGAGGATGGTAACGAAGCATACTACGGAAAAATGGGTTCTTTTCAAATCTTCAATCCGAACCCTCCAGCCCCCAAATACATGTCCTTGGAGCCGAACGTGAGCCAGGCTACACACATAGTTAGCGGAATAGCGGAGTTGGCGAACTCGGATATCATAAACAATTCCGAAAACGTCGTTACTATTGAAGTTGACTACTATCATGCCGATGAGAACGGCCAACTGGGAGAAAAGCTGGAGACCAAAACTTATACGACGCCAGTACTCGCTAGAGACAACAATACTGGCTATTGGGCAGAGCACCCGAATTTTTGGGAGGAAAAATCGGTAGATGCCGCTTACTTTAGCTCTTTCCCAGATAAAACGACCAAAACCCCGCAGGATATGACTGGAAAATGGTCTGTGGAATTGGAGCTTAATGCTTATCAAATTGCCTTTATTAAGGCTTATGTGACTCGCGGCTATGACGGAAAGAAATCCGTCCTCTCCGATGACATTAAAGTACTGCATTATTACGCTCCCGACTATGGCGTGCTTTGGGAAGCGCTGGCCGGCTATTACTACAAAGCCTATGAGTTAAATGAGATGAATGCCAAAGTAAAGGAAATAGCTGAAACCAATCAAGTCGAGATAGAAACGTGTGTGGGTGAACAGCCTTGCCCGCAATACATTCAGAAAACCTGGAGCGTTCTTTTATTCGACCCCATACGCTCAGGTATTGTAGTAGATAATGCGAGTAACTATTTGTTAGAGAAGATCGCGTATAAATTCGGCAAGCCCATTCCGGTAAAAGGCGATCCGATCAACTTAGCTACAGGTGACTTTGCCTTCAGCCATACTAATATGAGCCTGCAAGCCATCATGCCTCTAGACTTTATGGCAACGTATCACAGCCGAGATACCTATGATGGAGCGCTTGGTGTCGGCTGGCACCATTCGTTTGAGTGGAAGCTGGAGAAACGGGACCAGGAGATCATTTACGTCACATCTCCAGATGGAGCCAGTTATCCTTATGTGCCAAGCGACAATGGCAAATATATAACTCCTCTCGGTATGTACAATACGCTTAAGAAATTAGACGATGGTACCTACCGCATGGAGACTCCGCAAAAATGGAGCTATATCTTCAGGGAAGACGGCCTGCTATACAGGATTACGGACACGAATGGAAATAGGACCGATTTCACCTATGAGGGTACTCTGTTAACGAACGTAAGTACTCTTGGTGCAAGCATGTCGATTACGTACGGGAATGCAGGCAAAATCCAACGGATTACCGATCATACGGGTCGGTATGTGGAGTATGAATACAATCCGGTTCGACATGAATTGAATGCGATTCGGCTCCCGGATTCGGCTACCATTCGCTTCACTTACGACGACCAGCACCGAATGACCGAGATCGATAACCCGAATCAAAGCTCAACTCTTCTCAATATTTACGACGATCAGGATCGCGTTATTAGGCAGCGAGATTTCTATGGAGCATGGACTGATCTTACCTATGTACCGGAAGAGAAGAAAACCATTACCAAAGACGACAGGAATATTATAACGGTATACGAATATAACAACAGATATCTGCAAACGGCTATTCATTATGCGGATGGCTTAATAGAGCGTTTCACCTATGATGCTAACGATAACATGACTTCTAAGATCGATCGCAACGGGAACACATGGAGATATGAATACGACGAATTAGGCAACTTACGCCACATCATCGATCCTTATGATACTTTGACCGTTATCGAATATAACCATTTAAGCAAGCCGAAGACGATAACGGATGCGGTCGGAAACCAAACCATTATGAGCTATGACAGTAAAGGTAACCTGGATACAGTAACGAATGCGTTGGGAGAAGTAAGCCTTATTCAGCGGGATGGACTCGGTGTACCGACCAGCATTACGAACCCGATGGGTGAACACGTTTCATTACAAAACGATTCATATGGTTTTGCAGAGTGGATTACAGACGCGCAAGGGAACAAGCAGCATTTGCAGCGCGACTCCCTGCACCGTGTCACTGACATGATCGATGCACTCGGTCAAGTGAGCAAGGTGGAATATGATGCTCGTGACCGTGTGAAGGCTCGTGTTGACGCACTTCTCCAGCGAGAGGAATTCCAATACGACCATGACAGCAATTTGACGTACCATAAAGATGCCACAGGTGCAGAGACCCGAATCAGCTACGAGTTTAACCGGGTTGCCACGATCACGGATGCGCTGGGCCAGACCACAACCTTGGAGTATGACAAGCTTGGCAACTTGACCAAACGAATCGCTGCGAACGGAGCGGAGACTGAATATGTTTACAATAATGTAAATCGTATGGAGACCATGATCGTCAAGGATAAGGATGAACAAGGTCAAGACATTACGCTAGTGACGGAATTCAGGTATGACGGTAATGGAAACCTGATCTGGACCAAAGATCCGAAGGGCGGCATTACGGAGATTCATTACGATAAGCGGAATTTGCCTGATCAGGTCAAGGATGCCTCCGGTGCTATAACCACCTATACTTATGATCACGTGGGCCGCTTAACCCGTGAAAGGAATGCATTAGGCTATGGTACTTCCTATGGTTATGACGCAGTTGGGCGTTTAATTAAAGTAACGGATGCACTGAATTTCTCAACGACCGTTGAATACGATAAAGCCGGACGTGTAACCAAAACGATTCAACCAAACGGCGCTGTGTGGGAAATGTTCTACGATGCTCGTGGATTATTGACGAGTACCAAAGATCCACTTGGTAATACCACATCCTTACAACGGGATGAATTGGGCCGAGTCCGCACATCTCAGGATGAGTCCGGAGCAACGACACAGTACAGTTATAATGCACTAGGTTATGTAACTTCTATTGTAGACGCAATGAACCATGTAACCTCGATGTCGTATGATCCGATGGGACGCTTAAAAACCATTACGGATGCCAAGCAACAAACGACAGCCTATAACTATGATCCGCTTGGAAGGCTGATATCGGTAACCAATGCCTTACAAGCAACAACGAGCTACACTTATGATGCTGTAGGTAATATTACCGGTAAAACCGATGCACTTATGCGGGAAACGGGATACGAGTACAACAACCGAAATCAACTGGTTAAAGAGAAGAATCCACTCGATCGGCTTACACGGCTAAGCTACGATAGCAATGGTAATGTGGATCATATTCAATATCCAGATAACAAGCAAACGGCCTACCAATACGATCCGATGAACCGACTGAAGGAAATCGGCTATCCCGATGGGGAAAAGGTCAACTATGCGTACGATGCCATCGGTCGACGTACGTCCATGATCGATTCAACCGGAACCACATCGTATGGCTACGATGCTTTGAATCGTCTTACCCAAGTAACCAATGGAGCCAACCAATCCATCGGTTATGAGTGGACGCCTACCGGGCAGCGCAGCAAAGTCGTGTATCCGGATCAAACAGCGGTTACTTACCAGTATGACCTGTTGGATCGGATGACGGGTGTAACGGATGCAAGCGGGTTAACCACAAGCTATACCTACGACAAGCGCGGCTTATTAACTCAGAAGAATCTGCCAACGGAGGGCGTCAGCACCTATAGCTACGATGCACTTGGTCAAGTGTTGGAACTGCGTCACGCGAACCAATTCGGTAAAGTCGTGGAACAACTGCGGTATGCGTATGATCCTGTGGGCAACCGTTCACGAATGGAGCGTTTGGAGGACGGTAACGATGAAGATGATCTGGACAGCAATGATCATCAGGAATCGATGATTACGGAATACGCGTATGATGCTCTTAACCAATTAACACAAGTGAAGCAATACAACCAGGCAACAGCCGTTACGCCAGCTTTGACTAGTTACAGCTATGATGCGGTGGGCAATCGTCTAACGAAACAGAGCACTTGGGATACGCTATCCTCTCTTGAAGAGTATACCTATGACCCTGCGGACAAGCTGCTGCACTGGCAAAGCGGAAGCAACTATAAGGACTTTACGTATGATCCACGAGGCAACCTGCTAAAAGTAATAGGCATTGATGGCCTGGATGATACCTTTGTTACAAGCATGTTAGGCAATTCCGTATTGAGCCAAATGGGCGGATCGGATTCGGTAACGGGTGGAGTCTATGAACCAAGCTCAGTTGTTGGCGACGTGTATGGAAATCACACATTAATGAACAGTGCAACTCCAACGTCCCCAGAGCTGATGGAAGAATACATCTGGGATTCAGCCAATCGACTGAAGCAGCATCGTAGCGCGAAGAAAGACATCTCGCAATTCTTCTATGACGGAGATGGCAATCGAACCAAGATGATTGTGGACGTTGACCATGGTCCGACGGATCATAGCAATGGTAATGGTAATGGTAATGGTAATGGTAATGGCAATGGGAACGGCAATGGCAACGGCAACGGCAATGGCAACGGCAACGGAAATGGCAACGGAAATGGCAATGGAAACGGAAACGCCAAATGCCATGTAGTACCTCCTGGCTTTATCCCGCCCGGGCTGGCCAAGAAATGTGGACAAGTCGAGGAGCCATAT
>FWWL01000387.1_pt1 | contig 123153 bp, 105 predicted proteins | sample 2228331 | NCBI WGS metagenome assembly FWWL01 (sample SAMEA103939775, study PRJEB20133) | metagenome | reverse complement strand
CGGCACTTCGAGCCGCTTGAGCTGCTGCTGCAGCTCAGCTTGCTTCAGCTGCGCGCGTTCGCGCAGCTCCGCCTGCTGCTGCAGCCGCGCTGTGCTCGCGGCATGGGCGCCCGCGGTCTGCTCGCGGGCCGCATTCAGCTGCGCGAGCTCGGCCGCGAGGCGCTGCAGCTCTTGCTGCAGCGCCAGCGCCTGGCGCAGCCGCTCGAGCCGGACGGATAGTCCGGCCTCGCCCGCAAGCAGCGCCTGCTGCGCAGTGGCATGTGCGGCAACCGCGGCGCTATGCCCGCTCGTTGCTGCAGCCAGGGCCTCGGCCGCAGCCACCTGCTCGCGGCCGGCAGCCTCGGATAAGCGGGCGGTCTCCTCCCGCTCTCGCAGAAACTGCATCAGCCGATCGGCCGCTTCTGCTAGCAAAAGGGATCGTTCCCAGTCCGCGATTGCCCCCTCCTGGGAAGCTAGCTTGTCCAATTCAAGCCCTAGCTTGTCGCGCTCTTGCTGCCAGTCCCAGCGCTGTTTCAACTCATCGCGCCGGGTCTGACTTGCATGCAGCCGCTCGCGCTGCTGCTTCGCCGCGCGCTTCGCTTCATGCAGCCTTGTTATAGCTGCCTTCAACGCTTCCTCTGATGCATCGCCCAGCCCTTGCTGTTCGGCTGCAATTTGCTTCAGGGCGGATTCCGAAGCCTTTACGCGTCCGCTTAGCTTCCCGTTCAATTGGTTCCCATAAGCTTCTAATGCGAACAAGCGCTGCAGCATTTGTCGACGCTCGCTGTCTTTCAGCGACAGGAATTCGGCGAACTTCCCTTGCGGAAGAACTACAGCTCGAGTGAAATCATGCATGGAGAGACCTAATGTCTCTTGAACCATTCGGGTCACTTCTTTACTCTTATCTGCTAATACTGCGCTGCCCTCAACATCAACAGATTCACCATTAGCGGTTAAACCCATTCCCAACTGTACAAACCGGCTTACGGTTTGGAGCAGAGAAGTTTCACCGCTGCGTTTATATTGACGATCAACACGATAGCGCTCGCGTCCCGAAGGACTGGAAAGCTCGAATGTAAAAGACACGGACAGCGTGTTCTCCGCATGATTCAGAATACCCTGCGTTCCACCGCTCGCCCGCTCTACTTCACCATACAAGGCAAGCGTCATCGCATCCAATATGGTCGATTTGCCGCTGCCTGTAGGTCCGAATATCCCGAACACACCAGCATCGCAAAGCTTAGTGAAATCTATGGTCTGCTTTTCCCGATAGCTTTGCAGACCCGCGATCGTTAACTGAATCGGCTTCAAATTTCTTTTCCTCCTTCCTCATCTGTTGCAGAGCTTCCTTCAAGCAGCAGCTCCATGAACAGCTGGACGAGCTCAGGCTCCGCTTCAGCACCGCCAGTCTGACGCGTATAGAAGCGCCGGAACAATTCATCAGCGGGCAGCCTCTCCCTTACATCCATTTCATCGGATTGAGACTCTGTTGTGCTCTGATAGATCGGTCGAATCGTAACAATTCCTGCATGTCGTTTGCGCAGCTGCTGGATTTGTTCCATTCCCATTGTCTCACTCAGATGGATATCAAGCTCGATCCAAGCTCTGGCATCCCTGCCATCATCAATCATCCGATGCACCTGCTCAAGCCCTTCCTTCGCTTGCCAGCGAACAAGCGGTCTTCCGGCAGTTAGAAACAGCTCAGTAACCTCAGCTGCTTCTCCAGGCCGAACATCGAGCAGAGTAACCGATTTCGCTTGACCTGCTTCTGAGAAGCTGTAGCCTATCGGCGAGCCGCTGTACCGGATCCGTGCGGGACCTTTTACTTCTTGAGGCCTGTGCAAATGTCCTAATGCCGTGTATTGAGCTCCTATATCAAAGGCTCTCGGGTCGACGGTATAAGCGCCCCCTACTTGAATGGGCCGTTCCGAATCGGATTCATAGCCCCCAAGAACATATAAATGGCTCATAGCCAAGTTAACCTTATCCGAACCAAAAGCCTGCGCCTGTCTCAGCATTAGAGCGGTAACCCGATCCGAATAGGCGCTTCGCAAAGTTTCTTGATCGAATTCATCGGTGAGCAGCTCCCGCAGCCTCGATTCAGAAGGATAAGGAAGCGCCGCGATAACGGCTATCTCCCTTGTTCGTGCAACTTCAACCGACACAGGATCTGCCGTCGGCATTCCAATAAGCGTTATTCCTTGACGTACTGCGAGCGGAGCTGAAGCCGCGAGACGCTCCGGATTATCGTGGTTACCCGCAATAACAACAACCTGACACCGCCCGCTATCGGCTATTCTAGCAATCGTATCATAGAACAACTGTTCCGCCGCAGCCGGAGGATTCACAGAGTCATATACATCACCAGCCAACATTAGAAGGTCGATCTGTTCCTCCTTGACCAGCACCGCTAGCTCCTCAAGAAACTGGGCCTGTTCCTCCAGCCTGCTGCGGCCTTCAAGCAAACGTCCCAGATGCCAGTCCGCTGTATGTAATACCCGCATCTAATTTTTCACTCCTTAACCTACAACTGGACCGTGTGGGATCCGTCAAAAAAGTACAAAATTTTCTCCTTCACAGGACGCTTCCATATCTGTTCAATCGCATGAGCATACAGTTCCACTTGAAGGCGATATCGCTCCACCACATTGGCTAAGCCATCTCCAAGTATCGCATCGGTTTTGTAATCTAGCAGCACTAGCTCTCCATTCTCTTCGAACAGGCAATCAATGACCCCTTGAATCAATATCATCTCTTCTTGACTGGTTTCCTCGATACCCGAATAAACATCGCCAGCCCTAAGTCCATAGCTGAACGGGACCTCGCGATTAACATGCGGCGCATGCAAAATTCTCTCGCCTAGAGGTGAAGTGAAGAACTGTAACAATATATCCGCATCTGCTTGACCACGCTGTTCTTGCGTAATCATCTGACGGTTGACCATGCGATCCATCGTGGCAACGATAATATCTTTCGTGATCATCGCATGATGAAGCGGAACATGCTGCATGATGGCATGATAGACTGTGCCGCGCTCAGCTGCATTCATCTTCCTCTGCTCCATGAACTTCGGTCTTCTACCAAGGGAATGCTGAACTTGACGCGCTTCACTGCCAGGACCAACCGATTGTTCGGAGGCTGCCTTCGGAAGCCAAATGACAGCAGGTTCTCCTTCTTCATCCAGGTCCCTGTGCGGATCCGCTAATCGTTTCAACTCGGTTACCGATGTTTTGGAGAACAACTTGGACAGGCTCTCGTGAGGATTGCTCCAGCTCAATCTTTTGTTCAGTTGCTCCCTATGGACGCTCTCTATATCATCAACAGGCTCAAGTTGACCTATTGCCTCCATTCGATTATCCGCGAACCTTGCTTCGATAGCTGCTGCTGCTTGTGTCAAGGTTGCCGTCCCTATGACACCAATAGACCAGTTGGAGGGTTCTCCCTCCATAATGGAAGGACCTCTGCTAATGGATTCTGGCAATTGGCCCCAGGACCGCAAGGTCTGGGCATGAGGATGCCGGATCAGCGCAGGACCTAGCCAATCCAGGAAACAACGAGCTTTGGCTACCTCATAATCAGGCAGAGCCCATTCCTTATATTCCGCTAGAGCTCCCCATTTTTGAACATGCTTGTCAAGCGTTGGGAGTGTACCGAGCAGGAAAAGCTTTTCCTTAGGCCGAGTCAGTGCCACATACAGCACACGAAGCTCCTCAGCAAGCATCTCCATCCTCATCCGCTTACGAATCGCCAACAAAGGCAGAGTCGGATAGCTTACACGCAAAGAGGTATCGACGTATTTGGGTCCGAAGCCCAGCTGCTTGTGCATAAGGAATGAACCGGTCAAATCCATCATGTTGAATCTTTTACCCAACGCGGCAACAAATACGACCGGGAACTCCAGTCCCTTGCTTTTGTGAATGGACATGATTCGAACGACATCTTCCTGTTCACCTAATGCTCTCGCCGTTCCCAGGTCGCCGCCATTGTCCTGCATCCGCTCAATGAATCGCAAGAATCGATACAGTCCTCTGAAAGAGGTAGCCTCATATTGTCGAGCACGGTCATACAGGGCACGTAAGTTGGCTTGTCTTTGCAGTCCCCCTGGCAACCCCCCGACATAATCATAGAATCCCGTATCACGGAATAATGACCATATAAGGTCCGCCAATGACCCTTGGCGTGCAGCCTCCTGCCATCCGCTGAGTCTGGACAGGAACGAGGTCAGCTTACCGCGCAGCTTCTCAAGAGCTTCATGATCCAACAGATCAACCTTATCGGCGGAGCCGCCATTCGTCGCGCTCCCCCCCTGGCTTTCCTCTGCAGATACGCAGGCAAGCACAGCTTCATAATAGGGGCTGTTGCGTTTGGATAACCGAACCTGCGCAAGCTCGTTAGCTGTTAATTGGACTATCGGAGAACGAAGCACGCCTGCCAGCGGGATATCCTGATAAGGATTATCAATAACTTTGAGTAAGGATAGAAGGGTCTCTACTTCAGTAGCTGTGAAATAGCCGCTGTTCAAGTCAGCATACACCGGGACTCCCGCTAATCTTAACTCCTCCATCAGAACGGCAGACCAGTTCGAAGGAGAGCGCAGCAGGATGACGATATCCCGATATTCAACTTTTCGATACCCGCCAGATTCACGGTCGAACACTTGAAAAGGCTGCTCGCCCGTCTCACCGCGAAGCTTATGTATTGTAGTCGCAATAAGTCTGGCTTCCAGTTGCGCCGTCTCCGCTTGCTCTTCTTGCTCAGCACGATCTGTTGCTGCATCCCCAGTCTGATTGGTATCGTCCTCATCCTCATTATCCGCATCAGATGCTTCAGCTCCATTCCCAGCTCCTGTTTTATCCACTAGAAGCACTTCTATGGAACAATCATTCGGACTGGGCGGATAGGCGGCGCCGCACACGAGCTGAGCTGCTTCATCATAATCCATCTCGGCAACTGTAACACTCATTAACTGTTTGAACAGGAAGTTAACCCCGTCGACTACCTCTTGACGACTTCGGAAGTTTCGCGCGAGATCTATGCGCTGTCCGAGCCTCCCAGGATTGTTCTGGTATATCTTATATTTGTGCAGGAATAACCCTGGCTCAGCCAATCGGAACCTATAAATACTCTGCTTCACATCGCCAACCATGAATCGATTACCAGGCGCTTCCTTGGACAGTAAATCCACGATAGCTTCCTGTACCATATTCGTATCCTGATACTCGTCCAGCAATACTTCCTCGAACTGTTGTCGGTATTGAACAGCCGCATCAGACGGAATCGACAACTCAGGAGTAGAATCGGGATGTCTAAGTATACTCAAGCAGTAATGCTCCAGATCAGCAAAGTCAACGAGTCCGCGAGCGGCCTTCTGCTCTCTGAACCGCACCCCAAAAGCGATAACGATCTCTGTCAATTTGGCCATAATTGGAGCCATTGCAGCCAATTCCGCCTTGTATTGCTCAGGTGTGCGTTGGAATAATTCTTCCTGCAAGGTATACAGCTGTTTCTTGGCCTGTTCCCGCAGCTTCTTAACCCGCTCCTGAAGCTCCTTGTCCACATCATTGCCCTTGCTTGCATTCAGCTTGCCGAACCCTGCCGTTTGGAACCGGTCATACAACAAATCCCACGACATACCAGCAGCAATCAACAATTCAGAAACAACTAACAGATCGGCTCTTAAGTTATCGATATAAGCTGTTGGCCCTCCAGAGCTCTCCGATAAAAGTAATGCTTCTTGGATTAATCCGCGAACTCCTCTTAGCTCTAATAGAACATCTCCGATCAGACTTGCTTGCCACTGCTCAAACCCTGATTGTGAGGATGAAGTGGAGTCCGTGGGATCGAAGGCAGCAACTACTTCAGCTAACCAATGCTCTGGCCAAGGGTGACTTCGAGAAAAGTCATACAAGTTCTGTATGAATCTGGAGATCGCTTCATCTCCTCGTTCTCCGCCAAACCAGTCGACCAATTCCCAGAACGGACTGTTCTCCTCGCTTACCCCATATTGCTCTTCCAACAGCTCCGATAAAATATCTTGCCGCATTAGCTCAGCTTCCGTCTCATTAGCAATGCGAAAGGACGGATCTAGCTGAACACGCGAGAAATAACGGCGAACAATTTCCAAACAAAAGGAATGTAAGGTCGTTATGGAAGCCCGATGAATGAGTGAAATCTGTTTGCGCAAATGCACAGACTGTGAATGATGCAGCAGCTCCTTCTCCAGAGCTTCACGAATGCGCTGGCGCATCTCTCCTGCTGCGGCATTCGTGAACGTGGCGACCAATAATTGATCGACATCAATGGGATGGTGCTCGTCTGTAATCTTGCGTATAATTCTTTCCACTAACACCGCTGTTTTACCTGATCCAGCAGCAGCAGCTACTAACACATTGCTCCCGCGTGTGCGGATCGCCTCCCACTGTCCATCGGTCCACTTACTGCCAGCAGGCTTGTCCCCAAGACCAGCAGCGGAGACAAGATCTGCAAGTTTTTTTTCACTATCTGCATTCATTATAAAGTCTCCTCAACCTTGTACTTAGATTTCAATTGTCCATGCGGCTTGCCTCAACCGCCTGCCAAACCTGTTCTTTGGGGATGACCTGCAATCGATTATATGTCTGCATCTCTGCATTCGGTTCGAATCTGCATACCGGCTTGTATGGGCAGAACGTGCAGGCTAACTTGGGACCCATACGATATGGACGAATGTCTACATGCCCGTCTGTAATCTGACTTCCGATGTCTTTGATGACATTGCGTACGTATCCTCTCAGTCCATTCCATTGCTCTTCTGTAGCTAGTGATGAGCTTTTATAGAAGCTTCCATCTGTTTTCATTGCTACCGGAATCAGGTTGGAATATCCGCTTTGCTCTCGAAGTCTGCTATCCATAAGCTGGACGGTATCTGCATCATCCAGAACAAGACCGCGCATTTTGAACCGCTTCAATAGTTCTTTCTCCGCTTGATCCACAGTCAGCACATTTTTGCGCTGCAGCATCGGATTATGAACATGGAAATATAGGACCCCGGCCGGCTTGGCTTTACGGCCCAACCACTGCTCGGCATGTGTGATTACAACATCCAGATAAGTGAGCATTTGTAATGACATACCGTAGAACACGTCGGTTAGTTTAAGGTCGGTTGGACTGGATTTGTAATCAATAACGCGAAGCAGCATCCCGCGATCACCGAAAGCTTGATCCACGCGGTCAATTCGACCAATAATCTCCATCGTGCAGCCGTTATCCAGATGAAATTCGAGTGGAGGCAGTGTCTGACCAGGTCCGAATCCTAACTCTAATCCTATCGGCACAAACGATCCGTGCCTGGAATGCTCCCCTAATACAGCAGAAGCACGTCCTACGATCTGTTTAAGTTTACGGGCAATATAACGATGTCGGTTAGAGCTTAATAATATTTCGGCTTGTAAGCGCGGTGCAAGTTCATCCACGGCCATCGATGCCAGTGCAAAGCATTGCTCCGTTGTCAGAGCCGACCATGCAGCACCTTCTTGCTGCAGCCGCATTGCTACTCTGCTTAATGCAGCATGGAATAGTTGCCCGATATCAGGCGCTTCAAGTCTATATATACGGCGCTCGGCCAATCGAAGTCCATGTGAAGCAAATTGCGAGAACGGGCATGCAACGAACCTCTCCATTCGTGATACACTCGCTCGCAGTCTTTCTCCATATAGGGCTCGGCTGATCGGGACCGATAAGGACTGCTCATGATTCGTGTATAGCAGGGAACGCAATGCCCGTTCGAGCTTCTCTTTCCAAGCAGATTGCCCTGCGAACCAATTGTAGGCTTCCCACCATACATTCGCGATTGTCTTACCTTTGATCCATTCACGAAGTTGGACGCTCAGCATCGACAGTACTCTGTCCGGTTGAGCTATGAATTCCAAAGTTTCATCATCTGTTGCACCCTTTGCCGGCTCTGAGAGCAGCATCTGCTCCGCGGCCATAGGGAACATCCTGCGCAATCGTTTGACAACCTCTGAAGGCAGCAATGACTTTCCTTCTTCATCGGCAAGCGGATAACTGATCCATAGATGATGGCTAGGTGTTGTTAGCGCAGTATAAATGAGAAACTGTTCATCCAGCAGCTTCCTTGTGCTTCCGTCGGCCATCTCCATGCCGCCTTCGATAAACCGTTCCCGTTCTGCCTCCGTTAACAATCCATCCTCGTTCAGCTTTGCTGGCATTACTCCGTCATTAACACCTAATATGTACACTCTCTTAATCCGGCTGGACCTTGTTCTGTCCATGCTGCCAATAAGCACTTGATCCAAAGCTGGCGGGATGAGCGCGAGTTTGATCTGGTCGAGTCCTGTTTCGATCAGTTCAGCGAACATCGATATGGTTAGCTTTTCATCCCCAAGCATTTCTACAATCTGATCTAATAGATCTATAACACTGTCCCATATTTGACCATTCTCTTTTGCAGCTTCCGGATTGCCTGCTTCTATATAAGACTGAGATTGCAGCTCCAGTTTCTCCGCTAACTGCAGGTCGGCCAGGAACATGTATAACCCCTGCGCCATATCTCGGACAGAGTCAGCCTTCATGAGTGATTGCTCCAGTGTGGATAGCGGATGCACAATCAACCCTCGGCAGTAATGAAGCAGCTCCGTAAGTGGCTCGTCAGATGCAGGAGTTATTCCATTATCTTCGAGTGAAGATCGCATAGCAGGCTCCCAGCGTCTCGCTTCCTTCCAGCGATATCCCTGAATTCCGAACGCCAATACCACGTTCTCCAGCTGATTCATCCCACCCCTTAGTTGTCCCAACGTATAGGGCTTCTGATCGGACTTTTCGTGCGGTAGCAAAAGATCGGTCTTGACACAACGGAACACCGCATCATGCCGCCAATTACCGCTCACTACCTCTAAGGTTGAACGAATAAGTTCAGATAACGGATGATGTAGTAGGGACCTTTTCTGATCGAAAAAAATAGGAATGCCATGATCCGCAAATGTTGTAGCCAATAGATCTCTATACTGCTCCATATTGCGAACAAGTACCGCCATATCACGCCATCTGTAGCCCCGTTCCCTCACTTGACGGATCATCTCACGGGCCAGACCCTCTGCTTCAGCCCTCCGATTAACAGCACTCTGAATGGAAACATCTACGTATTCACCAATAGAATTCGAGAATGGCGGTGCAGTACGGTTACCAAAGTTCGCTTCCAAATAGGCAAGCATGGGACTGTGTTTGAACCTGATGACGGGATCAGCGTTCAGGATATGAACACTTTCTTGCTCAACTCCCATTTGCTCCGCCAATTGCTTGAGCCTGATCAGAGTCCTTGCCGTAGGATTGAACAGATCAAGCTCGTCCGGTTCTTCAGAAGCCTCATAATCCCGCTCTCCGCAATTGGTTATAGTCACGCTTCGGCAATGGCGCATCAATTGTTCAAGCACCCGATATTCCTGAGGGGTAAAACCATGAAACCCATCGATCCAAATCTCCGCACGCGACATGAACCCTGTATCCCCCACTTGCTCTGCAAGCAAAGTAAGGTAGTCCTCGGAATCGACGTATTGTTGTACCAATACTTGTTCGAAGTGGGCATAAATCATTCGTATATCATGGAGCTTATCTGCTGTTGATGCAGAAGTATGTTCTAAACTGGTTTGCTTGTGCACGTGTTGCTCCAGCTTCGCTTCATCAACTCCATAGCGTCTGAACTCCGTGAACAATGTATTTAGATTCTCAATAAAACCTGCCTTTTCTGCAGATCCGCTGAAAATACGCAAGTGATCCTTATGCTGCTGCAAAATCCGATGCAGAAGCATTGCCTTACCGCTATCATCTATATGTATGCGAGCCATTCCACCCGTTTCTTGCATCACACGGAACGCTAGTCGACGGAAACTGAGCACTTGTGCTCGGATCAAACCGCCTAATTCAGGAGTCGCTACTAATGCGGCTTCTGCCTGAAAGGTTGCCTGCTCCGGGACCAGTAATAGTATGGGATCGCCTTCTGGCGCTTGAATAAGCTTATTCCGTATTTCATCCAGACATCGACGAGTCTTCCCGCTTCCTGCTCGACCGATTATATATCGAATCGCCATGTGAGCCTCCTAACAAACAAGTGTTCTCTTTTTATCTATTCTATCATATTTGGGCAACTCTTGCTTTTGGAAAAAGAATGAATTATTAAAAAACCTCTGGAAAGGTTACTCCGAGGTCCTTGACGGATGAGTTCAGTTAGACGGTTGGGAGGTCAGAAAAATGGGCTACAATCGCTGTTGTACTAGGATTCTTTTTATTATATTTTTAAAGGTAAGAATTCAAGTACAAAGGCGACCGCTAACGCTTTTCCGCTCCATTTTCCTGTCCTCTCTCATCTACTTGGTGTAGAGTGTAAGGGTTCCCTAGCCTCATACTCTACTAACTTCCTGTTTACAAGCTTACATTTATGCTCATAGATAGCTTCACTGCTAAGCATCAATGGCAAATACCGGGGGATTAGCTCACCCACACCATGATTACTCTCGGTCAATACCCAGTCTATTTCTTTCCAATCGAGTATGCCTTCCGGAATCACGCGTGGAGTGGGGTATATGTATTTCTCTGATAGTTCCGCTATATAAGCATACATCCCGCCTGAATAGGACTCATCAATCTCCCAAGTGACAATACCTTTGTAGCTAGGCGCTCCTATCACAATTCCAGTTTCCTCGAATGTCTCTCTGATCACACATTCCAGCGGAGTCTCACCGAGCTCCAGTTTACCGCCGACACCGTTCCATAACCCCATTGTCGGGGCTTTCACCCGATTCAGCATCAGCAGCTTTGTACCTTGCTTTATGAAACATATTGTATATTTGTACATCTGTAGCATTCTCCCCTTGTTCGGCATGAAACATTAACAAAATATGATTAGAGTGATAGATCAATTCCCATCATGCTGAAATCATTGACTATTCTATCAGCTGCATCCCTTACAAAACCTTCTACCTCGGCCACTGTAATATATTGGGTCACGATATAAGGCTTCGGTTGCTTGGTAAAGGCTAGGATTACCTGATCTCTCCAGCCCGAAATCTCTTGGGCCGTTAACATCTGCCCAGATAGATCAAAACCTTGCCCTCTCATAACCAGGTTGCAAATCGAAGCGGACCATTCCGCATTATTATACAAATTATAATCGAGCTGTGATCGCTCCAGGGTATAAAGCTTCTTTTTATCCTGCGCGGACATTCCATCTGGAATTCGATCACGGAACAGCCTATGCAAGGAATGCAACCAGTAGAGATCCGTGAGGATATGGGAGATATAGCCGTACAGAAAAGCTCTGCGAGTCTGATCTCCTGTATCATTCGCATCAATGAACGCTTTAAACTGACTCTGTTTATCAAATCCATCAGGTACTATATTGAGAGGGAGAAGCCTCAAATGTGTTGTGCTCTTTGCTTCCCTTGTGGCTCCAGTGCGCATATGTATACTGTCTGGTGAGAGGCAGCCCAGAAGGAAATCTGCGTTCGGCTCCATCTTTACCAGCTCGAATAATTGCACGGAAACAGCCAGATGAACCATTGGAAAAGGCATAGGTACTCCTCCCTGAATCGGTTTATTTAATAAGCCCTCTTAGGAATAGGTAGCCAATTATGGCTCCGAACAGATTCAGAATCAGATCATCCACATCAAAGCTTCCAACACGTGATATTAATTGGATCGTCTCTACTGCTGTAAGAATGAGAAATGTAAACCCTAAGAACGGGAAAAATCTAAGATATCTTTTATTCAGTATAGGGGCAAATACTCCAATCGGGATGAACATTACGATATTACCGAACAAGTTTTTAAACCAGGTCTCAAAATTAAAGTGTGAGAAGTTCACGATGTAATTAGAGATGGTCTTAAATGGAATTAGATTATACCGATATGTTGGGGAAAAAGCACTGCTGCCTCTATTAAACAGGAGTTGAATCATAATATAAGCGTAGAACAGACACAGCAACACAGCTACAAAGTAAAAAAATCTATTTTTTAATAAACGTTTGGAAGTCATATTGTCCTATTTCAGCCGAGTTGTCGGACGGAGTTACGCACGATTAACTTCGGTTGCAGCATAACCTCCACCTCTTGGCTGCTCCCGTCCTGTAGCTTCTCCAACAACATATTGCATGCAAGCTTGCCCATCTCATAATCCGGTTGCTTGATCGTTGTAAGTGATGGAGTAATCATTTGGCTAAACTCAATATTGTCGAATCCCATAACCGATATATCGTCGGGTACCCTTAAGCCGTGAGCGTTCAATTCATTGATCACTCCGAATGCCGTCAAATCATTGCATGCAAAAATCGCGGTTGGCGGCTCGGGCAGCTGCAGTAAGTTACGAGTGAGCGTTTTGCCATTCTCAAACTCGAATATCCCGTCATAGAGGCCCTTCTCAACAGAAGATACTTGTAAATAATCTTCGTTGAACGGGGTACCCGACTCATGGAAAGCCTCCATGAATCCTTGATAAATATTAATGCGGCTAGGCCTGTCAAATGGTGCTGTTACATAACCGATTCGGCGATGTCCTTGCTGCAGCAAATAATCGGCAGCCATATGGCCGCCCTGCCGATAGTCAAATTCGATCTGTAACACATTCGAAAGATCGATCTTCTGATCAATTACAACAAGATGAAGTCCAAGACTAATTAAATGATTCATAAGTTTCTTATTGCCTGAGATCGAGGAGATAATGACACCCTTTACCTGTTTCTCGAATAAGGTTTGCAGATACCCTTCCTCTAGCTTGCCATCTTGCAATGAATTGCAAAGAAGGACATGATAACCGCTTTTTCGGGCAATTTCCTCTACACCTAGCATAACGGACGCATAAAAAGGATTGCTTATGGATGGAATGATGACCCCTAGTGTCATATTTCGGTCTGTCTTTAGTTGTTTTCCGATCATATTAGGAATGTAGTTCATTTCCTCAGCCAACTGTTGGATTTTATTCCGAAGCTTTTCGCTCACAGGATAGGTGCTGCTGCTTAATACGCGCGAAACGGTAGCTGAGGATACTTCTGCCATTCTGGCAATATCGTGAATGGTTACTCTTTTTGTCATCTTTACAACCACCATATATTATATTTCCGACCCGTTTCATGATACGGACTTCTGATTCTATTATGTAAGTATACCACAATCCTTTCTTTGGAGTCTCACGTACAACAACCCCGGCAGCCTAATGACTACCGGGGTTGTTTTACTACTAGTTATTTTGTTTAATCCCCGATGCCGAATTCGCATCCAGATACAGCCACCAATCCGAATGTGTTTTTAGGATCGAGGCTGGTACCAGATTCGTTACACCAGATTCAAGTGATTTCTTAATGGCTTCCGCTTTCACTTGATGCGGTACACAAGAGATGATGGTTTGACTGCTCAATATTTGCTGAACGGTCATGGTAATAGCTTGCTTAGGTACCTCATCGAGCGATGCGAACCAGCCTTCACGTACTTGTTGGGCTTTACAAGCCTCGTCCAGCTCGACCACTTTATAGGCATCCGATGAATCGAAGTCGGCCGGCGGATCGTTAAAGGCAATATGAGCATTCTCACCAATTCCAATTAAGGCGAGATCAATGGGAGCTTTCCGAATTTCTGCTGACAGTTGTTCGATATGAGAGGCCACATCCCCTTCACCATTAACCAAATGAGCTTTGGCTTCCGTCGCATAGGACAAAAACCGCTCCTTCAAATATTTGCGAAAGCTAGCCGGATGTGTTTCAGGCAAGTCTACATATTCATCGAGGTGGAACATCTCCACCTTGCTCCAATCGACATCTTGTTCCTTAAGGGCTTCCAGAAATGTGAACTGTGATGCACCTGTGGAAAGCACAATTCTTGCATATCCCTGCTGTGTTATTCTATCGCGTATTATAACAGCCGCCTTGTTAGCTGCCTCCGCGCCTAATTGTTCAGCAGTTTCCTTCACTTGTACGTTCATGATTGTTGCCTCCATTAAGGGATAAATGAAATTTTTCTAAATTAATCGAAATAGTAATCGATTTCTTTTATGCATAAAGTGTAACATACTCATCTAATTCTGTCATTCATTTCGTTAATTTGATATTGATTATGTTTCGTGATTCCTAGCTAATGTATGACACATAATCCTCATCGAATTGTCACAATTTTCTCGCTATTATACCGAACACTAGTATAATCTGAAGACTATAATTGGTAATGAAAGGGTTAACATGCTGAAGGGATGGGGATTCGCATGCAACTGAAGTGGTTTCGGAAGAAAGATGGCAGCACAAAAACAGTAGTTGTAGCAACGGAAACAAGTAAGCGTGGAACCTCAGCACCTTCACCTTCACTAGTCAACGAAGATGCTGCCCAGACTATTGTGAGAGCACGTAACATGAACACCTGGCTGGACGATGCGTTTCGAGAATGTGTTCAGAGTGGCGGAATGGATAACCTGGACAACAAAGGAAAGCCTGTAGTTGTTAAAGGAGGAGATCCTCTAAACTCTATGCTGAAAAATGCAAACGTTCTGCCTCCTTGGCTGGAATTACAGCACGAAATACGCAAACAAATACTGCTGCTGATCGAACGAATGAATCTCGGACAACAAGATGTAACGGATGATATAAACCGCATTAATCAGCAAATCATAAAGTACAATCTCTCCGTCCCCACACCAATTCTACAAAAGGGACGCCTTGCAGAAAATAGCATTCGAGAGCAAGTTCAACTTTGGTTGTAAAGGTTTTAACTAGGCAAAGCCCACACTTTTGAATGTTGAGTACAGGTGAGTGTACACGAAGCTGAAAAATATTGGTGCTCCAGGTTGCGCGACTTGAAAAGAAAGGGATGGTGTCAATCACCATCCCTTTCTCTCTGTTAATGTTGTTATATGCGCTAAACGATTGTTTCCATGCAACTAATGAGGGTTCAATGGGGTAATATTGGGAATCTATCCTATAGGGTTTGTGCAGCAATACTAACGGCACCGTCTGTTGATGCGACACCCTTTTGCAGTTGGTACATCTTATAATAGCGTCCCTGTAGCTCCATGAGTTGGTCATGATTACCGCTCTCTACAATTTCCCCTCGATGCAACACGAGAATGCGGTCTGCATCACGAATCGTAGATAATCTATGAGCAATTACGAAGGTTGTACGACCTTCTCTAAGCACATGCAGTGCTTTTTGAATAACACCCTCTGTCTCACTGTCAATACTGGCTGTTGCTTCATCCAGGATAAGAATAGCTGGATTAAAGGCAAGCGCGCGAGCAAATGAGATCAATTGCCGCTGACCAGCTGACAACGTATTCCCACGCTCCACTACAGGCTCCTTCAGACCTCCCGGGAGCTGATCTACGAAGTTCTCTGCGCCAACATCACGCAGCGCCTTGCGTATTCCAGACTGATCAATGGCCTTATTATATAATCCGACATTGAAGCCAATGTCCCCCGTGAACAGGAATGGATCTTGAAGAACAATTCCCATATGCTGTCTGAGCTCTTGCTTCGACAGTTGCTTGATATCAATTCCGTCTATGGAGATACTTCCAAGTGTCGGTTCGTAGAAGCCCAGGAGCAAGTTCATAATGGAGCTTTTTCCTGATCCGGTATGACCTACTAGTGCGATCGTTTCCCCTTGCTTGGCTTCAAAAGAGATGTCATTCAGAACGTATTCCTCACCCTTATAGGCAAAAGATACATGATCGAATTTCACATGGCCATTAGGGCGCTTCTGTTGAGGCTGGTCCTCGACATCGATCCCTTCTTGATCTAACAAGGCAAATACCCGTTCAGCTGATACAAAAGCTCTCTGGGCATTCGTTAATTGATCGAATATCCCAATAATCGGTTGGAATACCCTTCCCAAATAATCAATAAATGCGTACAAAACACCGAAAGAAATCGAAGATTCCAGAGATAATCCGCCAAAATACCATAGCACCAACGCAGTAGACAAGCTCCCTACTAACCCAACGATGTTCCTTGCAGATAAGGAGTAGAGCAGGAACTGCTTGCGCATATTGACGTACCGCTCATTATTAAGTGCTTCAAATTCCCCGATCCGCCCTTTCTCCCTGCGAAAAGCTTGAATAATCGGCATTACATTAATCGTCTCGTTCAACATCGCATTCATATCACTGAGTCGGGCTCGCATTACCTTCACATAGCCTTTGGCATATTTGAGATGCACTCGCATGACGATGTAGAAAAAAGGAACAAGCAACAGCGCGATCAGAGCCAGCTTAAGATCGAGTATCGCAATTGCTACGAATATCCCGATTAGATTAACCCCGCTAACTACGAAGGTCGCCATAAAGCTCATAAACAGATCTCGAATCGCTTCTGTATCATTAGCAATACGGGATACGACCTGACCAATAGGAGTATTATCGAAATACCGGACTGGAATACGATGAACCTGCTTCATTACATCCATCCTCATCCGCTTAATGATATGAAGCGCTGCGGACTGAAGCATATAAGACTGAGTGAATGTCAGTCCCCCGGATACAACAAGCAAGACTAAGTACAATCCGATTAACATTAGGATAGGGGTAATATCCTCTTCGTAGAAGTCCATTACGTCTTGAGAGCTAAGGGGAATTTCCGGCCCGCCAGGAACATTAGTCATGACAAAGGATGACTCTCGTTGCTTGATAGAGACAGAAGGTGTCCCTGGAGGCAACTGCTGCTGTTCGATCCAATCTTCTCTAATGTAGGCCTTACCTTGAAAATCAACGGATTTCGCATCCGCTGGAACTTGATCGATTCCTACCTGGTACCATGGCTTTTCTATCGCTAGAATGTGTTTATCGATAATAACTTTGGCGATATACGGACCTGCAAGTTGAGTCCCCACAGCTATTACGAGAATGAACAAGGCCAGTGAAATTCTGCCTTTATATAACAGTGCATAACTGACCAATCGGTTAATAACCGATGTCTTACCCACTGACTCCTTCAGATCTTCCACAGCCCTCACTCCTTCTCCAGTTCATTCATGAGCGATGATTCCATTTGCTGGCGTTCATATTGTTCTCTGTACCAGCCGCCTAGAGCCATCAATTGTTCATGAGTACCGCGTTCTATAATTCGTCCTTCATCCAATACAAGGATTAAATGCGCATGATGAACGGCGGATAGACGATGCGTCGCTATCAAGGTCGTCTTTCCTGCCCGTTCGCTGCGAATATTGCCGATAATCCGATTCTCGGTTCTTGCATCCACGGCCGACAAAGCGTCATCCAGAATGAGTATCTCAGGATTAACAAGTAAAGCTCTGGATATGCCGACCCTTTGCTTCTGGCCGCCTGATAACATAACACCATACTCCCCGATGACGGTCTCCAGCCCTTCCTTCATCTGAGCAATATCTTCTGTAAAGGACGCCATTGCTACTACTTTATCCAGCTCTTCACGGCTTGCATCATGCTTCCCTAGCGCGATATTATCGCGAATGCTCTTAGAGAGCAGGAGATGCTCTTGCGCCACATAACCAATCCAACCTTTCACCCGGTCCAGGGAGATTCGTTCGACTGGGATGCCCGAAATCAGAACCTTTTGTTCGTCAACAGGATATTGCCTTAATAATTGCTTCAACAAGGTGCTCTTGCCGCTGCCCGTTCGCCCGACGATACCAAGCGTCTCTCCGCTCTGCAGTCGGAATGAAACATCCTTCAAGCTATCAACGGAAGCTGAGGGGTATCGGAAGGTCAAATCCCGGAACTCGATCGAAGTCGGAACCTCAACTTGGACAGGGTCACTTGATTCGCGTACATCTGCCTGTTGTCCGAAAGAGGCATACATCCGATCTGCCGAGGCGCTTCCCCGTTGCAAAATATTAATAAACTCCCCAAAAGAGATCATAGGCCATATCAACATACCTAAATAAATATTAAACGATACAAGCTGCCCTAAAGTAAGTTCATTATGAAAGACTAGATAAGAACCGTAACCTATACCAATTGAATAGCTGACGCCCACAATAGTAGATATAATCGGTTGGAATAAGGAGTTAATGAAGGCAACCTTCCGATTCTTCTCCATTACATCCTGGGTTACGCGATCAAATGCTTCCATATCCTTTCCTTCCTGCACGTAAGAACGTAACACACGAAGTCCAGAGATTGATTCCAAGGCATGATCGTTCATTCGCCCAAAGGACGCTTGAGCATCCACAAACTTGAGACGCATTCTTTTCCCGAGAATGTTAATGGCAAGTGCCAGGAAAGGCAGCGGCAACAAAGCAGCAAGCATAAGTTTAACATCAATTAATACGACCATCGTCACTAGAACAACTGTCGTTCCGACAAGTGTACTGATGAGTGTCAGCACTCCGAACCCTGCCGTCTGACTTATGGCAAGCACATCATTGGTCGCTAATGCCATCAAATCACCCGTCCGGTTGCGGTGGAAGAAAGAAGGTGTCATCCTCATTAAATGTTGGAAGAGCTTCGATCTAAGACTCGTCTCTAGTACGGCAGAATTCCCGAATAAGGTATTGACCCAGATGAAATTCAATACATACACGAATAAGGCCAGTCCTATTAAGGTCATAATCGTTGTGGTCAAATCAGCTGCTGTAAGTGTTCCCGACCGTATGGAGTCGATTACTGATCCTAGCATCTTGGGAGGAACTATACTGATCAAATTAACAAGGATAATGGTGGCAATCGATAGGGAGTAGTGCATCCACCGTTCTTTGAAAAACCATGATAACTTTGATACAAAATTCATATTAACACCCCGGTCCATTCGGAACATATGTTCCATTTATTAAGTATTTTTCCATTATACACGACTCCTAATATTTGGTATACCTTTTTTTGTGCCAAAGAGCGACTTTAATAGCATACCAAATCTCATACCATTTAAGCAGGGAGAGTTCTTATGACAATCGTTTTTTCCTGATTTCCTCGCTCCGTGATCATAAACGAATTAAAAGAATCAATGTTCTTTTCGTACTTGCTTCGACAAAGGTAAATAGATATGATGAGGACGAATGCATGCACGATTATTGATTAGGAGGCTGACATAGTGGCATATTTCCCTTTATCAACCCGATACGATTCAATGAAATACAACCGATGCGGAAAGTCCGGGCTCAAGCTTCCCGCCATTTCACTCGGGCTTTGGCATAATTTTGGCGGTGTAGACCGTCAGGATAATATGCGCGACATGCTGACCAGAGCTTTCGATCTTGGTATCACTCATTTCGACTTGGCTAACAATTATGGTCCTCCCCCGGGATCAGCGGAAGAGCATTTCGGACGTATCCTTGCTGCAGACCTGCGTACTTACAGAGATGAGATGATTATCTCAACAAAAGCCGGTTACTTGATGTGGCCGGGACCTTACGGCGAGTGGGGCTCCAAAAAGTATATTGTGGCAAGTATTGACCAGAGCCTGAAACGTATGGGACTTGAGTATGTAGATATTTTCTATTCTCATCGTCCTGATCCTGAGACTCCGTTGGAAGAAACAATGGCTGCATTAGATCAGCTTGTGCGTCAAGGCAAGGCTCTGTATGTAGGAATTTCCTCTTACAGCGCCGAACAAACAGCCCAAGCATCAGCTATTATGAAGCGGCTGGGTACTCCTCTGCTCATTCATCAGCCGAGCTACTCTATCATTAATCGATGGATCGAAGGCGGCCTGCAGGATGTATTGGACCAAGAAGGGATCGGCAGTATCGCATTTTGCCCCTTGGCTCAAGGCTTGCTGACAAATAAGTACTTGACGGGTATACCGGAGGATTCCAGAGCCTCGAAGCCAAGCGGTTTTCTGAAAAGCAAGGATATTACCGAAGAGAAGCTAAACGTCATTCGATCACTAAATGAAATAGCTGCGGATCGCGGACAGTCGTTAGCACAAATGTCATTGGCGTGGGTGTTAAGAGGCGGCCGGGTTACTTCAGCCTTAATCGGAGCAAGCCGTTCTTCTCAGATTGATGAGAATGTGGCTGCACTGAACAACCTCGCCTTTACCGAAGAGGAATTGCGTAGAATCGATGAGCTTGTTAAGTAATTGCTGCTCTTCTATGCACGAACGTATGCCAGAATAAAAACAACCGCATTCTTGCCTTCTTATGAGAAGGTCGGGAATGCGGTTGTTTTATTCCTCTATAAACACTTAATGCCTGAGTGAAAATATCCACTGATTAGATCGAACGCGAACGCACTTCCAATACCGCAAACTTCAAATAATCCCCTTCATCTACACCTAGAATATGAGGGTGATCCTTTCCCGCTCCAGTGAACTCAATGAGCCTCACAATTTTGTTCGCATCTGCAGCTGCTGCATGAATGGTCTCAAGAAACAACTCTGGACGAACGTGATACGAGCAGCTGGCCGTTACCAGATAGCCGCCTTCATTTACCAGCTTCATTGCATGCAGATTAATATCCTTATATCCACGACAGGCTGATTCTATCGAGCCTTTGGATTTGGCGAATGCGGGAGGATCTAGAATCACTACATCCCAAGTACGTCCTTGTACCGCCATAGGTTTTGATGTATCTACTTTTTGTGTTTTTGCCACAGCGGCATTATTACCAGCAACGAGACCATTACCAGGAGAACCCGACGCCGAGACTTCCCCTCTCTTGCGGCGTTCATCCAGTCCGCGTACCTGATCACGCAAATAGTCGAAAGCATCCGCGACAACAAACTCCACACGTTCCTCAAAACCATTCAACGCCACATTCCGTCTTGCATTCTCAACAGCATGCTCGGAGATGTCCAGGCAAGTTACCTTCTTCGCTCCATACTGACAAGCATGCAAGGTGAAGCTGCCCGTATGAGAGAAGCACTCGAGAACGGTTGCCCCGTCCCAATACGGAAATGTAACTTCCTTGCCGTTTGCGTTGAAAGGAGCGGTCCTTGCAGGCTTGTCTCCCTCTGCTTCCACCGTGCGCAGCTCGATCCCGCTTCTGCGTCCCCAACCTTTCATCAGCTTGGAGAGAGATGCTCGATTCTCGCGTTGATCGAAGAAATATCCGGTCTTCTGTCCTTCCACAATATCGACTTCCAAGTGAAGCCCATTCTCTTGAATGCGCACATGACGAGGACAATCCCCATATAAGATGCCCGTTCGCAGCTCCAGTCCTTCCAAACGCCGGACAGTAACATCGCTTCGCTCGTATATGCCTTGAGGTTGGAATACTTCCACCAATGCAGCTACGATCTCTTCCCTGTGAATGTCCATACCAAGTGATAATATCTGGATGACCAGAATGTCTGAATATTTGTCCACCACAAGACCTGGCAAGAAATCCGCTTCTCCAAACACAAGCCGAAATGCATTTGTATCATGAACAAAACGCAATCGATGCTCGGCAGCCTGACGCAATCGTCCCGCGAAGAACGATTGATCCATTTGCTCAAGCGGCGCATAGGACACAATTCTTACAGCAATCTGCGAATTCGGATTTATGTACCCCGTAGCCAGAAACTGCCCTTGATGGGTCACTACTTGAACAAGGTCCCCTGGTTGATATTCGCCGTCGATACGCTCTACTTCATTTTGAAAAATCCATGGATGGCCTTGTTCGATTCTTTTTTTTCTTTTGCGATCTAAGACTACGTTAGTCATGTTTGCCCCCTCAGGTTATCAAGCTGACACAATTGCTTGTCATGCCCGTCCCTCTCCACACATATTCTTACATAGATATAGCTTCCTATTGACCCTACACCCTGCACAACCATGCAAGGAGACTGTTAAAGGAGACCTGGACTCTATGCTTCTACACATTATATTTCCTCTATTGATCGGACTAGGCGTATTTCTGGTTGGCATGAAAGTGATGGAGCTTGCGCTCCACCAATGGGCTGGTCCCTATTTGACCCGCATCATCGAGCGATTCACTCGCACGCCTGTTCGCGGCATGTTGGTCGGAACCGGAGTGACCGCGGTGCTCCAGAGCAGCAGTGCCATTACGGTCATATGTATCGGACTAGTAAATGCCGGCCTTATGACGTTCCCTCGAACGCTAGGCATTATCCTAGGGACGAATATCGGGACTTGTCTAACGACTGAGCTAATCGGTCTGAATCTTACAAAGCTGGCTTTGCCTGTCTTGCTCAGCGCAGCAGCGGTCTGGCTCCTGACGCTGGCGCTTGTCCCGATTCGCGTGTTCCGAGTGCGCCGCTTACTGCACAGCGTACGGTGCTTGTCGCTTGCTACGTGCGGCTTCGCCGCTGTCATGCTTGGCGTCGAGGTGATGCAGACGATCGTGCCCGAACTGCAGTCGCGCGGACTGTTCGCCTGGTTCGTGGAGCAGTCGCAGCGCAGCCTGCTCTGGGGTGTAGTAGCCGGCGCGGCCATAACCGCGCTGATCCATAGCAGCACCGCAGTCATAGCCATGACGATGGGGCTTGCCGCAGTGCAAGCGGTGCCGGTCGAACTCGGCATCGCTATCGTACTGGGCGCGAATGTCGGCACCTGTGCCACAGCTCTCATCGCAAGCATCGGAGGCAGCCGCAGCGGCCGCTTCGTGGCGTGGGCGCATATCACGCTCAACTTGGGCGGCGCCCTGCTCTTCCTGCCGCTGCTGTCGCTGCTGCACCAAGCGTCGGCACTCCTGAGCGACTCGCCCTCCGGGCAAATCGCTCATGCGCAGACGCTCTTCAACATCGCCTGCTCGCTCATCGCGCTGCCGCTGTGTTACCTGCCAGCCATCAGTAACTGGCAGGCGAAGCCGAAGTCCCCTCCGGACCGCTCATAAGCGCGACGCCGGAGCTGGTGCCGAGACGGGTAGCCCCCGCCTCGATCATCGCAAGCGCAGTCGCCCAGTCGCGTACACCGCCGGACGCCTTCACTTGCACTCGCGGCGACACGGCCGCCCGCATCAAACGAATATCGTCCACCGTCGCCCCTCCCGGGCCGAACCCGGTGGACGTCTTCACAAAATGCGCGCCCGCTTGCTCAGCAAGCTCGCACGCCTCCCGCTTCTGTGCGTCGTTAAGAAACCCCGTCTCCAGAATCACCTTTACGATGGATTGCCCTTCCACAGCCTTCACGACCTCGCGGATATCTGCTTGAACCGCTGCTCGGTTACCCTCCAGGAGCAAACCGACAGCGAGCACCATATCGATGTCGCTGGCGCCTTGCTCGGCTGCCCGAGCCGCTTCGAATGCTTTGACTACCGAGGCATTAGCGCCAAGCGGGAATCCGACAACCGCGCTGATTTGGACTGAAGTACCAGCAAGCTCCTCCCGACAGAAAGGCACCCAGTACCCGTTCACACACACACTGTAGAAGCCGAACTGAGCCGCTTCCCGACATAGCTTATGAACTGCAGGCAGAGAAGAATCCGCCTTAAGCAAAGTATGGTCAATATAACGCGGCAGCTCTGTAATCCCAATTGTTCCTTGTCCTTTTGTCTGTTCTGTCATTCCTCCATTACCTCTTTTCCCAGTAGTTGCAGAGCGCGTCTAAGTACTTGATGATTGTTGGAATATCCGAACTGTTTTTGTCTCTGCCAAGCTTCTTCCGGCAACACCCATTCGACAGATTGAATTTCCTCGACCTGCGGTTGATGGGTTCCATCCATCGCTTGCACCAGGTAATAATGCACGATTTTGTCCACTTGCCCCTTGGTCGGATGGGTATATTGATAAGTTACAGCATCGAGCGCCTGGTGGATCCGTCCGCGAATGCCCGTTTCCTCTTCAATCTCCCTCAGCGCGGTCTGTTCTTCCGTTTCACCTGGCTCCATCTTCCCCTTGGCCAACGTAACTTTGCCGTATCGGTCCTGAATGATTTGAATCTCCACAACATCACCTGAACGCCGAAAAACAACGCCTCCTGCGGATAGTTCTTTCATCCTAATCCTCTCCTTTCGAAAATTCCAAGATGCAAGAAGGACTCCGCCCCTAATGCTCTAGAGAACGAAATCCTGCCTGTGTTCCTGTTATTGCTTGACCTAACTTACTGGCAAAAGAGTTGAAGCTGCATGAGCCGAAGGAGATGAAACCGGCAAGCGATCCAAAACCTGGACTAACTCACCCTGACACTCATTCACGCCGGCCTCCGTAACCGTCACCTGGCATACTTTGCCTATCATATCTTTATTACCCGCAAACACGACATTCAAATAGTTGTCCGAGTACCCCATAATCAGACCGCCGTCCGGAGCTCCTTTGTATACACGCTCAGGAATGACTTCAAGCATTTTGCCCACATATTTCTCTGCGTATTGAAGTTGCATCCGCTCTGATAAGTCTATGAGCTCATGAACGCGTTCATTCTTCACTTCATCGTCAACTTGATCTTCCATCCGTGCGGCTGGTGTACCCGTCCGTTTGGAATACGGGAACACATGCATTTCGGCAAAGCCCATTCGTTCTATGAAGGAGAACCCGTCTCGGAACATTTCCTCAGTTTCGCCCGGAAAGCCTACAATAATGTCGGTCGTGATCGCTGCGCCCGGCATCGCTTGGTGAATCTTCTCGATCTTCTCACCGAATTCAGCCGTGGTATATTTGCGCCGCATGCGGGATAGTACTTGGTCATTGCCCGATTGAAGAGGAATATGCAAATGTCTGCACATCTTAGGTGAAGTATTAAGCACCTCAATCACTCGATCATTAATCTGACTCGCTTCAATAGAGCTGATGCGAATTCGCTTCAAGCCCTCCACCTTGTCTAAGTCCCAAAGAAGGTCGGCCAATCCGTATTCTTCCATATCTTCTCCATAGCCGCCTGTATGAATACCAGTCAATACGATTTCTTGATACCCGGCTTCCACAAGCATATGCGCCTGCCTGATGACACTTTCCGGTTTACGGCTTCGCATAAGGCCTCTCGACCAAGGAATGATACAGAACGTGCAGAAATTGTTACAGCCCTCTTGAATCTTCAGAAACGCTCTCGTGCGATCATCGAACTGAGGCACATCCAATTCCTCGAATTCTCGTGTTTTCATAATATTACGCACGGCATTGATCGGTTGACGCTCCTGCTCGTACTGTCGAATCAGCGGAAGAATCCGATCACGGTCCTGTGTTCCAATTACTAGATCAACACCAGGTATAGCTAGCAGTTCAGCAGGCGAAGTTTGCGCATAACAGCCAGTTACCGCGACTACTGCATCTGGATTCCGCCGAATCGCTCTGCGTATAATTTGCCTGCTTTTCTTATCACCTGTATTCGTAACTGTGCAAGTGTTAATGACATATACATCCGCCGTTTGTTCGAAATCAACCTGCTCGTAGCCGTCATTCTTGAACAATTGCCAGATCGCTTCTGTATCGTAAAAGTTGACTTTACAGCCCAGTGTATGAAACGCTACTGTAGACATCTCGTCAGCCTCCCATTTCTCCGGTTTCATATAATACACACGTTAATCCGACCATACCGGCCGTCTCCGTGCGAAGAATTCTAGCTCCTAATCCGACAGCAACACAGCCTGCTGCTTCGGCTTCCTGCAATTCCTGTTCCGTGAACCCGCCCTCTGGTCCAATTACGAGCAGGACGGTTTTTCCCTTCGCTTCAGCGGGATCTGGAAATGCGTGTCTCAGTCCAGTCCGCAAATGCTGACCATTCTCCTTCTCATAGCAAAAGAACGCCGCATCAGCAAGGCCAGCCTGCTTCAGCAACTGCTTCCAGGGGATTGGCGCATCCACTTCAGGAATCCGATTGCGGTGGGCTTGTTCAGCCGCCTCCTTGGCAATCTTGCGCCAACGGTCTACTCGTTTCGCTTCTTTCCGTTCATCGTACTGAACAACCGTTCTTGCAGACAGAAAAGGAATGAAGCGGACAGCGCCAATCTCCGTCCCTTTTTGGATCACGGTTTCTAATTTATCGCCTTTCGGCAGGCTCTGGGCAATCCATACTTGTACACCTGGCTCCGCTAGAAGAGGCAGTTCTTCGATTATTGCTGCTCTCACCAGTCCAGCATGCATTTCAGTAATTTTAACTAGCGCCTCTCTGCCTATTCCATTGCTGCAAATCACCTGCTCACCAACTCGAGCACGCATGACCTTCTGCAAATGATGCGAATCATCACCAGTCAGAATAGCTTCGTTTTCTGTGAATTGATCGGGGTTAATGAAATATCTCTGCATGTTCAGAACCTCTCAATTGTAGCTGGGACTAATGTTGCATTGTCCACCCTACATCTTACAGCTTTTTGTACGAAAAAGCTACAATAGGGCGGATCCGTATGAAGTCCGAAATCAGATTCTTCCATAGCTGTCAGATTTGAAGCCCTTATCGAAGACCTTTTCGATCTCTGTCTATAAAAGGGGCATAAACCTGTTGTTACGTCCCATTTTTTGCTTTACAGAGTCGCATTAATAGCGCTAACATGGGAAGTGACATTCACAATTCATGGAAGACGAAAGGATGAACTATTGTGCCGTTAGTCGATATGCCGCTTGAGAAATTGAAAACGTACCAAGGCATCAACCCGCGTCCGGGCGATCACGACGAATATTGGGAACGCGCTCTGGAAGAGATGCGCGCGATTGATCCTCAGGTAGAGCTGATCCCGAGCGCTTTTCAGGTGCCGACCGCTGATTGCTTTGATCTCTATTTCACAGGTGTACGCGGAGCTCGCGTCCATGCCAAATATTTGCGTCCGAAAAATGTGCAAGAGCCGCATCCAGCAGTCGTACAGTTCCATGGCTATACGGGTCATGCAGGGGACTGGCAGGACAAGCTGAACTACGTTTCTCTCGGCTTCTCCGTCCTTTCGATGGACTGCCGCGGTCAAGGCGGTAAGTCGGAAGATACCGGCGGCGTGAAGGGTAATACACACCAAGGGCATATCATCCGCGGGCTGGACGACCACCCGGACAATCTGCTGTTCCGCCATATATTCCTGGACACGGCACAGTTGGCCGGCATCGCGATCGGATTGCCGGAGGTGGATCCTGAGCGTGTCGTTGCCATGGGCGGCTCTCAAGGCGGAGCACTGACGCTCGCCTGCGCAGCGTTGGAGCCGCGCATCAAGCGTGCCGCGGCGACGTTCCCGTTCCTTAGCGACTACCGCCGCGTCTGGGAGATGGACCAAGCCAAGGACGCCTATGCGGAGCTGAAGACATTCTTCCGTCACTTCGATCCTCAGCATGAGCGCGAGGACGAGATCTTCACTCGGCTCGGCTACATTGACATCCAGTATCTCGCCAACCGCATCCGCGGGGAAGTGCTTATGGGCGTTGGCCTGATGGATACCGTTTGTCCGCCTTCAACGCAGTTTGCGACCTTTAACAAGATTACAGCAACAAAGAGGCTCGAAATCTTCCCTGATTTCGGCCATGAAGGTCTGCCTGGCTACCAGGACAAGGTGATGCAATTTTTGCTCAGCGTATAGATTGTCAGCATTTCAAATACTGTTTCATACCAACTTTAAGGACCGTCCGGTTTCCGGACGGTCCTCCCAATTCAAGGAAAACCTGACCGGCTCATCGGTCAGGTTTTTTAGTATTACTTTTTCAATATCGGTATCCATATTTCGCTCTTAAAAGTTGGTGAAGTTATATCCTTTGACTCGTTCCACAAGATTTCAGGCCCTTCTGCTTGTTCATAGCTTGTGGATGGAAACCATTCGGAATAAATGCGTCCCAAGACATTTTGCAGCGTATCAGGAAATGGTCCGACGGCTTCGAATACAGCCCATGTTGAGGCAGAAACTTCAAGTTGTGTCAGGTTATCTGGACATTCAAGGGTTGTTGCCGCGCCGATATAATGATCAAGCTCCCCATGTTCAAGTCGGCCTTCGGAAAAGTTCGTGGATGCGCTAAGCAGTCCCAGAGGCTCGACATTAGAAAGTTTCTTAAGTTCATTGATCGTCTCAAGATTTAAATTTTCCCACATAGAGGCAATCTCCGGATTAACGCCATGGTAGATCAAGGGAACTCTTTTCATGATACCTACTATACGAAATGCCTCTTTTTCTTCTATTCGATAGTTCATTTCAATTCCTCCTTTAATAGATAACTGAAAGGACATTCGTGGATAAGCTTTTAGTGATTGACCATTATTTCGGGCTTCTGACGGTGTTACTCCATGCAAGCTTTGAAAGGCTCTTGTAAAAGAGTCCGGTGAGTTGTAGCCATATTTAATTGCAACATCAATTACCCGAGTATGATTGTTATTAAGTTCAAATGCTGCAAGAGTAAGGCGTCTGCGGCGGATGTACTCCGACAGCGTAACTCCTGCAAGGAAAGAAAACATTCTTTTAAAATGATATTCTGAGCAGAGAGCAAGCCTCGCTACTTCTTTAAAGTCGATTTCATGATCAAGATTTTCTTCAATATAGTTTAACGCTCCATTCATTTTTTCAAGCAAATCCATTTATGTCACCTCCCTCTCACCAATAGAATAGCAGGAATCGTATGTACCTATCCGACATTTCATGCACAATTAATGAGGGGTTAAGCAACAATGGTCTTCTATAGTTGAACAAAGGGACTGCCCCAGGCCATTAATCTACCTTCGGACAGTCCCTTCGTATATAGTTGCTGCCTCACATAACGCCGAACATTCTCAACAAAGCAATCGTAATATCAGAAGTATAAGCTAAGATCGGCTGGATCGTCACACGGCTGATCGGAGGTATGAGTGCCATGATTAGAAAAGCATAGATCCCCCACTGTTCATACTGCGCCATCTTGAGCCTGACATGCAAAGGAGCAAGATCCTCGACAATTCGATATCCATCAAGCGGCGGTAAAGGGATCAAGTTAAACAGGAATAAAAGCACATTCAATTGGATCAAATACAAGAAGAACATCTGAACCGCTTTGATCACGCCATCGGATGCCTCAGCCAGAACTCCGAAATTCAGCAAAGCGCCAAATATCGCTGCACCAATGAACGCTATCAACAAATTACTCAGAGGTCCAACCGCCGAGACGATCACTCCCATTAATCGAGGATGCTTGAAACGTCCCCGGTTAACGGGCACTGGCTTGGCCCAACCGAATCCGGCGATCAGAATGAGCAATGTCCCTAATACATCCAGATGGGACATCGGATTCAAGGTGACTCTGCCTGCATTGTAGGCAGTCATATCTCCGAATTTGTAAGCCGAGTAAGCGTGAGCGAATTCATGGACTGTAAAGGCAATGATTAAGACAAGAATGACAAACGGGAGCTCTTCCAGCGAATACCGAAAAAATGAACCCATGTCCATACGAACCACCTATCCCTTCTTCGCTACAAATGCTACCCAATCCTGATCGCGTTCTATAGATTCAATCGTGAAGCCTGCTGCCAACAAACCTTGCGTCACAGCCTCTTCCTTATTCTTGAATATGCCGGATGCAATGTAGACGCCGCCAGGGAGGAGTGCCTCGTATACATCACTAACGAACAACAGAATAACCTCTGCTAATATGTTAGCTACTACCAGCTCTACAGGCAGTTGGAGCCCAAGCTGCCCATTCGCCGACAGGCTGTCATCCCGCAATATTCCTAATAAGTCACTCTCGGCAATTATAATCTTGTCATCCAGCTTGTTGAGGGTGACATTCTCACGAGCACTGTTAACGGCTACCGGATCCAGATCAAGCCCTAACACTCTTCCTGCTCCCAGCAAGGCTGCTGCAATCGCCAGAACACCGGAACCCGTTCCAACATCAATAACATTCATGCCTGGCTGCAGTTTTTTCTCCAATGTCTGTAAGCATAACGAGGTCGTGGGATGAGTCCCTGTTCCGAAGGCCATTCCAGGATCAAGCTCTATGATTAATTCATCCGCACGTTCCGGGGTATAAGTCTCCCAAGTTGGCTTGACCGTGATTCGCTCGGAGATGCGCAGCGGCTTGTAGTATTGCTTCCAGGCTGTTGCCCACTCCTCTTCATCCACTTCACGATGCTCAATTGCTGCATGTCCCACATCGATCCCGATTTCATCCCTCAGAACGATAATGAATTGTTTCAACTGCTCCACATATCCATCCATTTCCTCTGCAGGCTCGCCGAAATACGCCTTGATCTCCGCTTCGCCCTCCGGGATATCATTCAATGGTGTGTCGTACAATTGACCATAAGTCGTGTCCCGAACTTTGTTAAGTGTACCGGATTCTTCAATAGAAACCCCGCCTGCTCCCAGCTCGTGAAAAAAGTTGGAGATCATCTCAATTGCTTCTTCTGTCGTATGTATTGATATTTCTTGCCACAGCATTTCCTAATAACCCCTTTCATAGTTCCCAACCCAAGTCTTTCTGATATCGAACAAACGACCCGCACTCCTAAAGAGCCGGGACGTCTTGTAGTCCTTTCTATTGTACTATATTCTTTGCAGGCTAGTAAAACCTGTTTGGATTTAGAAACAATCTTGAAAATTTTTAGCTCATTCATCAAACCGCTTTTACTTAACATTCGTTTACTAGGTAGAACCAGGAATTTGTGCATGATACCATCTTGAAGGAGGAGAATATTAAACAATGAATAGGCTTAAGAAATTAGTTATGTCAGCAATTATGGTTTTTATTATGGTCATGGTAGGAACAGCTTTTACGGCGATGGCAGCAACGGACGTGAATATCCAATCGGAAACACAAGTAGTCGGCGACCTCGGTATCCTCCAAGGTGATGGCAACGGATTGACAGAGGAATACCTGAACAAGTCAACGACGAGGATCCAGGCCGCTATTCTATTTCTTCGATTGAAAGGATTGGAAAAGGAAGCGCTAGCTTTCAGCGGAACCGATACTTTTACAGACTCCTCTCTTATAGGACAAGGAATTCAGCCGATTTTGGCGTATCTGAAATCCAATCCCAAGCTAGGGTGGGAAGGAGTAGGCGGAGGTCAATTCGACCCGCTCGCCGGAATCACAGCCCAACAATATTACAAAGTTATGTTGGAAGCTCTCGGCTACAAGCAGGGTACAGATTTCGAGTACGCCAATACAATTGCTTTTGCCGGACAAAAAGGATTAACAAGAGTTGCGAACGTACACTCGTTCAAAAATATAAATATCGCCACTGCAACGATTGAAGCTCTTAATTCTAAACTGAACGGCAGCACGAAAACATTAGCAGCCGAGCTAGTTGATAAGAAGATCATAGACTCAAGTAAGCTCGCTGCCTTAAGCTATACGAGGCTTAATGTGGCGCACAGCGCTTCATTGGGTGATTATTTGGCCGATTCGACTGGAAAAACGTTGTATTATTTCACTAAGGATGTAACGGATCCGAATTCCTGTGTTGGCACATGCCTAACGAACTGGCCTGTTTATTATGGTGAGAAATTAATGGTTCCAGCCGAATTTAATGCAGCTGACTTTGGCGTGAACGTCCGTCCAGACGGCACCAAGCAAACGACCTACAAAGGATGGCCGCTCTACTACTTCGCCAAAGACGTGAATGCTGGCGATACAAAAGGCGAAGCAGTCGGGGGTATATGGTACATAATCAAACCTTCGAACGGAATCGCTATCGGGACCAAGACGGATCTCGGAAACTACCTAACTGACGCAAGCGGCAGAGCGCTTTATTATTTCGATAAGGATACAAAAGGGGTTAGCAATTGCTCGGGCTCCTGCCTGGTGAATTGGCCGGCTTACTATGCTCCTCAATTATCAGCACCTACAGGCACCTCGGCTAGCGACTTCGGAACACTTATTCGCGCTGATGGTTCTATGCAAACGACTTATAAAGGCTTCCCGTTATATTACTGGGCAAAAGACAAATTGCGCGGAGATACAACTGGACATAACGTCAACAACGTATGGTTCGTCGTTGACCCTGTTAAATTCAGCGGCACTACTGCTGTAAATGCTGAAGTTAAGTTCAGTAAATCCGACAGCTTAGGTTCGTATTTTGTGGATGCGAACGGCATGACGTTGTACTTATTCTTGAAGGATTCGACGAACCCCAATTCATGTACAGGTAAATGCATCGAGAACTGGCCTATCTACTACAGCGAGAATCTGACTGTTTCCTCTGATCTGAACAGCAGTGATTTCGGTTCCTTCATGCGTAACGACGGCAAGATGCAAAGCACCTATAAAGGATGGCCGCTGTATTATTGGGTGAAAGACCAGCACCCTGGTGAAACGACAGGTCAAAATGTAGGAAATGTATGGTTTGTGCTGAATCCTGACGCAGTAGCATACCGTGTGGTGGAACCGCCTGCTCCCGATCACAGTCATGCGCCTATGCCTGCTCCTGCTCCTGCTCCTGCTCCTGCTCCAGAACCGGCACCAATTCCAGCACCTGCACCTGCGCCAATTCCTGCACCAAAGACCTACACGATTAATATCGAGAATTTCGACTTCTCCCAGAGTGTATTGACGATTGAAGCAGGATCGACGGTTACCTGGATTAACAAAGATGAGATGGAGCATAATGCAGTCGCAGTTAACGGTTCCTTTGCCTTGCCCTTACTTGCACAAGGCCAATCCGGCTCCTTCACCTTCACCGTACCAGGCGAATACGAGTACTTCTGCGAGCCTCACAAATCATTTATGAAGGCCAAGATCATCGTCCAATAATTCAGAATAGGTACCAGGCTGCAAACCATTGCATACCGAGGCTGGAGAATGCTGATTGCATCAGTATTTCTCTAGCTTTTTGGCTTCTTATCCTTTATATTGTAAAAGATTCATTCATTCTAATGAGAAGTCGGTTCTCGACTCAGGGAGTGCTGATAGATGCATAGTCGAACAGACGTAGAGTTAATGCAGTTTGTTAGAAATAAGCAGCGTCCTGCTCTGGAGGAGCTTTACAATCGATATGTGAAGCTTGTCTTTTCATTTGCAATGAAATCGACCGGGGAAGAACAAGCAGCACGAGAAATTGTGCAGCTTGTATTTACGCGTCTGTGGACCTCGGATACAGGATTTGATGATAGCAAAGGGCGATTTGTGAACTGGATTATTACGATAACCCGCAATATTACCATTGATCACATTCGCATGCAGCGCAGACAAGCGATCTCCTATCCAGTGGGGCCGCAGGAGTGGGACCACGCATTGGATTCCAACGAAAACGACCCAGAGTCTGAGTTTTTCCGCAAGTGGATAAAGAAAGAGATTCAGCAAGCTTATGTCCATTTAAGCGAAAGTCAGGTTGAGCTGATTAATATGATGTATTGGAAGGGATATTCTTTAAGTGAAATAGCTCATCTTACGAACGAACCGGTTGGAACGATCAAGAGCCGTCTGCACCAATGCTTAAAAGTATTGCGCAGGCATCTAACTGCACTGAGGGAGGGATGACAAATGCACGAACATGAACCCATTGGTTGCAATGGCCTAATCAGCTATTTAACGGGCGAAAGCTCGGAGTTTGAAAGAGTATCATACGAAAAGCATTTGCGCTCCTGTGCCTCGTGCAGAGAAGAATTAAAGGAGCTGCAATTGGTTTGGAATGCTCTTCCTTTTCAGATGGAAGCAGTTGAAGCTCCCCAGGATCTGAAATCAGATGTAATGGCAGCTATCGATAAGCTCGAAGAAGTCACTGTTCAACAATCTCCATCGAAGAAACAACGGTCAATCCCATTTACTTGGGTCGCGGGACTGGCGAGTGCGATTGTAGTGGGCATCATAATTGGAGTCGTGGGGAATGAAGCTATTACCCGGCAGCCCGTTCACACAGCGATAGTGCAACCAAGCGCTCCTGCAGAACTGGTGAAGACCTTAGAACTGAAAACAGCCGACAGCTCTATGCCGCTTGCCAAAGGGATGGCCTGGGTAATGAAGCAAGGTGATTCCCAGCATATTATCATCCAACTCCAGGGCCTTAAGGAAAATCAAGGTGACACTGCCTATCAGGCTTGGTTAATCAAAAACGGAAAACGTTATAACTGCGGTACGTTTTATGTAGATGAGAATGGCACGGGTGTCCTGACCTACGAGATGGACGCCAGGTATACAGAGTTTGATGCGATCGGCGTTACGTTAGAGCCGGATGCCAATGGCAAACAGCCCCGGGGCAGCAAGGTTCTCGGCACCTAATAAATGACCCCTTGGAAAGCTGCAACTCGTGTGCAACCATGTCCAAGGGGTTTGTTCTTCCATCAATCCAAACTACGCAACATTATGTTCAGTTCCCGTAATAGCTTAACGGAACTCGGCTCCAATCGTCCATAAGCCCTAGTCCGCGCAGATCCGCAATCCGGTTCTCTGCTTCTCCCTCATACAGCTTCCAGATCACTCTCAGGCCTTGTAGACTTCCCGCCGCATCTGAAAGTGGCTGGGACCCTTGTTCGATACAATCCAGGAAGTGATTGATTTCGTGATGCGTGAACTTTCCTCCCTCGTGAACCTCCATCAACAGATCGCAATGCGATTGCATGCTGTCTGATCGCTCATCCTTTCTCTTGGTGTGAGCGTACAGTTTACGGTTCATAATATCGATCTCTAGCAAACCTTCTGTGCAATGAGCGTGGATCGAATACCCTAGCCGCGTTCCCCTAGCTCCCCATGTGCCGAAATGCATTCCAATTGCTCCGCTTTCAAATTCGATGGATACATTGCTGGTCCCTTCTCGCTCCATCCAAGGCGTTCCATAATTCGTACCTAGATGTGTTCCCCGAACAGGTCGGCCTAGAAGCCAGAGTAATACGTCAATATAGTGACAACCATGGCTGAATAACTGACCGCCCCCCAGTTTTTTGCCTGATCTGGACCAATGGCCGTCAGGGTACTCTGTATGCTGCTCAGTGAAGATCGAGATCTGAAATACATCTCCGTATGCTTTTGTGTCAAGCAATTCCTTAAGACGCCTTACAAGTGGGTGGTAGCGGACCGGATAGGCCGTCATTAGAACTTTGCCTCTGTTATTGGAAGCTTGTATAAGATCTATACATTCCTGCTCCGTATTCGCAAGCGGCTTCTCCATAAGGACATGCTTGCCTGCTTCCAGGAATGTCATACCAGCTTCATAATGAAGGTCATGCGGCAGGGCGATCAGCACCGCGTCTACATGCTCGATCACATCCCTAAAGCTTTGAAACACTTTCTCTGCTCCATACAATTGCGCAGCATTGACAGCCCGCTCATAATCTATATCACAAGTGGCGGTGACCGACATGCGATCCTTCAGATCATCGTATCCCCTCGCATGAGAGCCAGCCATATTGCCGCATCCAATAATCCCTATCTTGATCTTATCCATTCCTCTCAACCTTTCTGTAGTTCTATGATACTATTATAATAAAAAAAGCGGACATCAAAAGTAGTTGTTCAATCCGTTATTTATATTGTCATATGGGAGTAAAGGAGATAGTTCCTATGGAATATGTGCGGTTCGAGTTACGGGACGAGCTGTTTGTGCGCAGGCTGATTTCGTTCTCCTATAAAGAGCTGTCAAACGAATACTCCCATCAGGGTGAGAAGCATGATTTCTGGGAATTCGCTTATGTGGATAAGGGAGAAGTGCTAATTACAACCGAATCCGGCGAACATGCAATGAGGCAGGGTGACCTGGTCTTCTATCGTCCCAATGAGTACCATAGTCTTCGGACAAATCACGTGACCGCCCCTAATTTATTCATCGTGGCATTCGATTGTTATGCACCTGCCATGAATTGCTTCGGCGGGCAAATATTCTCACTTGGCGATGAAGAGCGGCGGTTAATTGCTCAGCTTATGGAGGAAGGGGGGAACGTTTTTGATCGCCCCATTCATACGCCGAGAGTAACTGTCTTAACCCGATCCGCGAACGTGACATTCGGCAGTGAGCAATTGATCCGATTATATCTCGAGACGTTATTAATTATGCTGGCGCGTAAGCAGTATCAGAAGGAAGCCACACCAAGCAAGCTGCCCTCCCTGCTCCAGAACAACAAAGAGGCCGAGCTCACAGAGCGAGTTACGGCCTATATGAAGGAGCATTTGTCCGAAGACATAACGGTTGATCATATATGCGCTGCACTGTGCGTAGGCAAGTCTCAGTTAAAAAAAGCTTTCAAGTCGGCTCATGGCTCCGGCATCATGGAGACATTCAATGATCTGAAGATCGAAGAGGCCAAAGTGATGATTCGCGAAACGTCCTGCAACTTCACAGAGATAGGCGAGCGTCTCGGGTACAACAGCATTCATTACTTCTCCAAAAATTTCAAGAAGGCAACAGGCATGACCCCGTCCGAATATGCACGGAGCGCCAAGGCCCTTACACGAACACTTGAAGGAAAGAAATCCCGCTCAACGCCGGTCGAGGCTTTTCAGAACGACTTTTGTTAGTATAAAAAGAGTCCAGCGATCTCTCTTGAGCTGGACTCTTTAACATATCTTATTATCCTTGTACTGCCGCTGGATTCGGACGCCCCAGGAAGCTCCAGAACGATCCTCCAAACAGATCGGAAACATCTCGCTGAATTTCGTTCTCCTGAAGCTGCCATCCAGTGTCCATGAGATCACTGTATTTATCCAGCAATACTTTCTCAATAATGAACCGGGAGTGATCCCATTTGTAGATCAATTGATCCAACACACGGCAGTCCGAGTGCTGGGGAGTAACGCTTACCCCTAATAATTCGAAACGCATCCGTGTCATTTCTTCAATGAGACTCGGATTGTTCAAGAACCACCAGCAGCCGAACACGTGTAGATTACGGAATTTGCGTGCTGCTACTGTGAGTCCATGCTGATTCTCACGCGCCAGCATAGTACATAGGAACTTATTGTCCGGGAAAGCTGCGCACAAACGCTCCACGGCACGCACATCACTTGGTCCAACGCTATCTCCAGCATCGTTTAGAGCCGGATTAACACGTTTATTCACACCAATCATCATAGCGAATGGAATATCGAATTCTCTTGCGATCGGGAGAATACAAGTTTCAATAACACGCGCCCGATTAGACTCTTCCGGATATTGGAACGAAGGCGGCAACGATACGGCCATGTATAACGGATCCATTCTGCGAATCCAATCGCGAAGGAAAGCTTTCACACCCTCAATTGTTTTCTCAGAAAAAGATTCCTCAACTGCATAACCCCACGACTTCAGCCGGCGCCAAGTTTGGTCCCACCCGTTCAGAAGCGGATCAAGCCTGAGAGCAGTATGGAAACGCGGATCTATGTCGCCTATTGTCTCCCATTGATCTCTCTCTTCATCAACGAAGGGATCATTCGTCATACATACCGTATTCACATTGGAAAGCTTGAAGACGAGGTTCAGATACTCAGCGGTGCTCATGGATGCGAAGAACGAGCGATAAGAAGCTAGATCACGGGTACTCACGTCAAGTCCAAGCCGGTTAAGTACAGTTAACACACCTCGACAGGCTTCACTGTAGGGAGAGTGCTCCAGGAACAACGTCTTCCATACCAGATCTGCTTGCTCGGTCTTCGACATAGCCCAGAAAGTGTCGTACGCCAAATTGGGGTGAAAGCGAAACGTCTCTGCAACCAAATAATGGTACGTTAATAGCTCGTCGATTCCCCATAGGAGAAGATTGCCGAAATCTTCGGTAAACAAGTGCGAGTGAATATCCGTAATGGGAGTCGTCTGAACCGTTTCATGCAAAAATGAACGCAGTTGTTCCTTCGATTGAATCACCATTTGAGCTTCCTCCTGAGTTATGGATACATATGATAAATTAGACTATCTTACTTTTAAATTTCTGTAAATGGATTTATTTCAGTTTATCCTGTGTTTTCTACACATCGGCTGCGCATCTGAACCCAATATTGCTGGAAGAGCTGTCCGGTGTGTTGGAGCTCCGGGCAGCAACTCGGTATCGGTTGCAATAAGATTTGTGACATAAGAAGGAACCTCCGCGCATGGAGCGCCGCTCTCCTTGATCCGGCCCCCGCGGGTTATCACGTGGATCAGCCGTATATGTTGCGGCGCTGAACCAATCTGATGTCCATTCCCATACGTTCCCGGAAACATTATACAGGCCGAATCCATTAGGTCGGAAGGATTGAGCCGGAGCGGTTCCGATATAGCCGTCCCGTGCTGTGTTCTTTTCTGGAAAAGTTCCTTGCCAGATGTTGCACATATGCTCGTTATCAGGAGTAAGCTCATCACCCCATGGATATACTTTCTGGTCCAGACCGCCTCGCGCCGCATATTCCCATTCCGCTTCTGTTAGTAAGCGTTTGCCCTTCCACTTACAGTAGGCAAGTGCATCATGATAGGAGATATGTACCACCGGATGGTCCATCCGCCCTTCCAGATCGGTGCCCGGTCCTTCCGGTTGGTACCAATACGCTTCCTTCACCGCATACCACCATGGTGTTCCTTGCGGAGATCCCATGATCAGTCGATTGTTAGCTGCCGATAAAAATGGTGCAAAGACATAGGACCAACCGAATCGTTCCGCTTCCGTCTTATAGCGAGTCGAACGTACGAATTGGTCAAACTGGGCATTAGTCACGGTAGTAGGATCGACGTAGAAAGGACGAAGCGTTACATCATGTACAGGCCCTTCCCCATCAGCCGGAAAGCCAGCTTTTCTACTATTCCCCATCGTGAATGTGCCCCCATCCAGAAGCACCATACCTTCTCTTCCCGGAGTCGATAGTGGAGCACAACTGCTGCTAGTCATCGCCGCCTGCGGTACTGGGTTCTCATTCGCAGTGAACGCGCTTCGACTAGAAGAACAGCACGAGCCTGTTGCATTGTCTGACATATCGCCACGCATCCCCTTTTGAATTGCTATACTTTGTTTCCTATCATTCTATCATATTTACATACGAGCATGAAGCTATGAAATGAGTGGCAGCACGACAAAAAGGCGTTCATGAACGCCTCCTCAGTGTAGTCTTATTCCTTATTGAAGTCCGCCGCACTGCTCAATAACCCGAATCGTTTGCGGGTGAATCGTCTCAGCAACTACTACGGAGAGCGTATCGCCTCCAACGATTTGCACCGGATCTACGCGCAATGCCCGAAGCTTCGCTGCAGCGGATTCGGCATGGGCTGAACTCGGGAAAGTAGCTGATACTGCAATATCCATCTTTTTTTACACTTCCTCTTACATAGGGTTGGGTTGTACAATCCTAAAGAGTAGTGTTCTTCGAGCAAAACTGAATTATTCACCTGATGCAATGGCAATTGTATCTTTGCGTTTCTTGATTTTTGTTCTTATGGCCCCGATTATCAAATCCAACAGCATCAAAATAACTCCGAGGTTCAATGCAAGATCAGCCAAATTAAGCACCCCGTTACCTGAACCGAACACCAGGAAATCCGTAACTTTTCCATACAAGATCCGATCAAGCGTATTGCCAATCGCACCGCCTGCTAGGAAAGCAGCACCGCTCTCCAGAATAACTCCTTGCAGCACACCTTTTCGTCGATAATAAATTAGCGCAGCTACAAAGAACACACCTACTGGGATGAAATAAACACCGTACCCTTGAAAGGAACTCCCAGCGGCGCCGCTATTAAGATAATAGGTGAACGTGACATAGGGCTCCCAAGCTGAAATGATCTCTCCCAGATGGAGATGTGTGCGAATCCATAACTTTGAACCCTGGTCAACGGCCACAGTAAACAAAATAATTAAATAAAAAAACATAGTTATCGCTCCTTCTACCCACAATAAGAGTAGGTACAGCAGAAATTACTTCCCCACTAATATAGTGTAACTAACTTGTGATTCATAAGCAAATAGGGTCAAAGCCACAATAATCGAATGACTAATTCGAGCTATTTCTTTTGAATGGGAAACCATGTTAATATAACCTTGAAAAGGAGTGATCCCCATGCAGAAATGGATTATGGCAGTATTGTTTTTTGGAGCGTGCTTATTTGGAGTTATCCTCCTCACGGTTACATCGATCCAGGAAGCACCTGGAGACAAACATGAAACACCAGCACCTGCTTTTCCTGCTGTACAGTTAGATGCATCGGCTGCCGAAGCTATCTATAAGAAGTCATGTATTTCCTGTCACGGCGATCAATTGCAGGGAACAATGGGACCCAATCTTCAAAAGATAGGAACCAAGTACACCAAAGAACAATTGTATAAGATTATTTGGGACGGTAGAGGCGGTATGCCTGCCTTCAAAAGCTCCTTGAAGGAAGAAGAAGTGGCCAACCTCTCTCTTTGGTTAGCAGAACATAAGTAACCGGTCATTCTCAACACAAAAGGTGCCCTCCCTAAGGAAGGCACCTTTTGCTATTTTATTTATAACCTATCAATCGCCACGGAACGCTTTCTTCATCCGTTCGAAGATCGATTCGTGATGCTCGGATGAATTCTCGACATCTTGCCCTGCAAATTCACGCAGCAGATCCTTCTGCTGATCACTTAGAGAAGTCGGAGTTACCACAACTACCTTGACATGCTGATCACCTTGGCCGTAACCGCGCAAACGAGGCACCCCTTTGCCCTTCAAACGGAAATAGGTTCCCGTCTGTGTGCCCGCCGGAATCTTAAGCTTCACCTTTTCGGTCAACGTAGGGATCTCAATCTCATCCCCGAGCGCAGCCTGTGCAAAAGTAAGAGGAACCTCGCAGTACACGTCGTCACCGTCACGCTCGAAGAAATCATGCGGCTTCACGCGGATTACAATGAACAAATCGCCTGATGGTCCGCCTTTTGTACCGCCTTCGCCTTCACCAGAAACTCGAAGTTGTGCACCTTCATCTACACCAGCAGGAATTTTCACATGTATTTTACGCTGTTTCTTCACTTTACCTGCACCGTTACAAGTTCCACATTTGTCCTTGATAATGGAGCCTTGACCGTTACAAGCTGAACAAACCCTGCGATTCACAATGCGCCCGAATGCTGTGTTCTGGACAACCTCTTGTTGACCGCTGCCTTTACATACGGAACAGTTCTCTGGCTTTGTACCAGCCTTCGCCCCAGATCCGTGACAAGTGTCGCAAGTCTCTGTGCGGGGAATCGTGATATCTAATTCCTTCCCAAAGATCGCTTCTTTAAATTCTATTGTCATCGTGTATTGAAGATCTGAACCGCGTTGCGGGGCGTTAGGGTTACGACGCTGCTGACCTCCGCCGCCGAAGAACATATCGAAGATGTCGCCGAAGCCGCCGAAATCTTGACCGTTGAATCCTCCACCCTGATTAGGGTCTACATGACCGAACTGATCATAAGTGGACCGCTTTTGATCGTCGCTAAGCACGTCGTAAGCTTCTTTTACTTCCTTGAACTTCTGCTCTGCATCTGCTGCTTTATTAACATCCGGATGGTATTGGCGCGCTAACTTTCGGTAGGCTTTTTTGATATCATCATCAGAAGCCCCTTTGTCAACGCCCAGTACATCGTAAAAATCACGCTTACTCACCGCTTCAACCTCCCAATTGCTCTGCTCACCCATTAACTATATGCGAGTCCTTGAACGAAAGTCAAAGCCAAGGCAACAAAGTGCCTGGCTTTGAGCTCCTACCCACGAAAGATGGACCACTTACTTCTTGTCGTCAACAACTTCATAGTCAGCGTCTACGACGTTGTCCTTCTTGCTGTCTCCGCCTGCGCCTGGACCGCCAGCTCCCTCAGCCCCTTGTGCTGCTTGAGCCGCCTGCTCGTATAGTTTCACGGATAGCTGTTGAACAATTTCAGTCAACTCTTCCGATGCTTTGTTAATCGCTTCAAGATCGTTGCCTTCAAGAGCTTGCTTCAACGTTTCTTTGGCAGCATTCGCTTTGTCAATCTCGGCTTGATCTACCTTGTCGCCCAGATCCTTCAATGTTTTGTCTACAGAGTAGATCAATTGGTCTGCCTGGTTGCGAGTTTCAACCGCTTCTTTACGTTTGCGGTCTTCTTCAGCGTTAGCCTCGGCATCCTTCATCATTTTATCAATTTCCTCATCGGATAGACCGCTTGAAGAAGTGATCGTAATTTTTTGGCTCTTGCCTGTTCCTTTATCCAAGGCGGATACATTCACGATCCCGTTCGCATCGATATCGAAGGTAACTTCAATTTGAGGAACGCCGCGCGGTGCTGCCGGGATATCGCCCAACATGAAGCGACCCAATGTTTTGTTGTCTGCAGCCATGGAACGCTCACCCTGCAGCACGTGAATTTCTACGCTTGTCTGCATATCCGCATATGTGGAGTACACTTGAGATTTGCTTGTCGGGATTGTAGTATTGCGGTCGATCATCTTCGTGAATACACCGCCAGCTGTTTCGATTCCCAGTGACAACGGAGTAACGTCAAGCAATACAACGTCTTTTACATCGCCTGTCAGAACGCCTGCTTGAACAGCTGCGCCCAGGGCAACTACTTCATCAGGGTTAACCCCTTTATGAGGATCTTGACCTGTTAATTTCTTGATAGCTTCTTGTACGGCAGGGATCCGTGTGGATCCACCGACTAGAACCACTTTATTAATCTCTTTGGCCGACAGTCCGGAATCGCTCAATGCTTGGCGAGTCGGGCCTAATGTACGCTCAACCAGAGAAGCGGAAATCTCATCGAATTTGGCGCGGGTCAGGTTCACCTCAAGATGCTGGGGAACGCCGTCCACAACGGTGATAAAAGGAAGCGAGATTGTTGTTGTAAGAACAGTCGAAAGTTCTTTTTTGGCTTTCTCAGCCGCATCTTTCAGACGTTGAACCGCTGATTTGTCTTTGCTCAGGTCGATCCCGTGTTCTTTCTTGAATTCAGCAGCAAGATAATCAATGATTACTTGGTCGAAATCGTCTCCGCCTAAGCGATTGTCCCCGCTTGTAGCTTTAACTTCGAAGAATCCGTCGCCAAGCTCAAGAATGGACACGTCGAACGTACCGCCGCCCAAGTCATAGACTAGAATGGTTTGATCTTCTGTTTTCTCCAAGCCATAAGCAAGCGCTGCTGCAGTTGGCTCATTAACGATCCGCAACACTTCAAGACCGGCAATCTTACCTGCATCCTTGGTAGCTTGACGTTGGCTGTCATTGAAGTAAGCCGGAACTGTAATTACTGCTTGTGTTACCGTTGATCCCAGGTATGCTTCTGCATCAGCCTTAAGCTTCTGTAGAATCATAGCTGATATTTCTTGCGGCGTGTAATCTTTGTCGTCAATCGTTGTCTTATGGTTCGAACCCATATGACGTTTGATCGACATTACTGTACGATCTGGATTCGTGATGGATTGACGCTTAGCCGTTTCACCGACGATGCGCTCACCGTCTTTCTTGAAGCCTACTACAGAAGGAGTAGTACGATTACCTTCTACGTTAGGGATGACGACTGCTTCGCCGCCTTCCATTACTGCTACACAAGAATTCGTGGTTCCTAAGTCAATACCGATTACTTTACTCATGAAATGTTCCTCCTAATCAAAATGGGTTGTATGTGTGTGTTTAAGCATTTACTTAGATTATTGGCTAACTTTGACCATCGATGGACGTAAAACTTTATCTTTAAGAATATAACCCTTTTGAATTTCTTCCAAAACAATACCTTCTTCGTGGTCCTCAGACTCAACCTGCATAATCGCTTGATGATATTCAGGATTGAATGGTTGACCTACAGCCTGAATCGGAGTAAGGCCTTCCCCAACAAGCACTTGATCCAGCTGGCGGAATATCATATCCACCCCTTTAATCAAAGCATCGTTATCCTTGGAATCACGGGATACCCCAAGCGCACGCTCGAAATTGTCCACAATCGGCAGAAGCTGCTCAATTAATTTGGCCGAAGCGTATTTCGCGAAATCTTCTTTCTCCAGACGAGAACGTCTGCGGAAGTTATCGAAGTCTGCCTGGGTGCGCAGATACTTCTGATAGTTCTCATCAGCTAGCTTGCGCTGCTCTTGCAGCTCGACCTCGAGCGCGGATAATACATGAACATCGCCTGTTTCTTCAAAAGACTGCTCTGCTTCATTCACCGAGTCATCATCTGAATCCACACCTTGCTGGGAATCAATTCCAGCAATGGCCTCCTCGACCGTTTCTTCCCTATTTGAACTATTAAGGTTCTCTTCCATCTGTTCTTTAGTTGAATGTTCTGGTTTCGTCACCTTTAAGTTCACCTCCTTTTCCAATGCCCTCACGGCAATTCTCTCTATTTATGATTTATGAATAAACGGCATTACAGGCACGCCTAACGGATCACCTTCAACCGTCTTCACTAGATCTCATCTTGATGACTGTGTGAATCCTCAGCACAGCCGCAGCCACCTCTCCTGCTGCTAAAAGCGCATGGATCTTCACCGGTGCGGGGTCTACGATCCCCTTCTTCAGAACATCCATCAGTTGGCCCGTATCGCAATCAATGCCTATACTGTCTGATTGCTGAGCCAGCTGCGCCGCCCGCACCTGCTCCACTTGCTCGAGCGGATTAAAGCCTGCGTTCAGCACCATCTGAGCAAGCGGCTTGTGCAGTGCCTGCACGACGGCTGCAACGCCGAACGCCTCCATGCCCTTGACGGTCTCGCGGTAGCGGTCGAGCTCATGCGCGACCGCTACCTCCACGGCGCCGCCGCCGGGCAAGTAGCCGCCGCGCACTGCGGCTTGCACGGCAGCGGCAGCGTCGCGGGCGATTCGCGCCCGCTCGCCCACGACGTCGGCGGTGCTTCCGCCGACGAGCACGGTTGCGGCGGGCAAGCCCGCGCCGCCCGTGAGGCGCACCTGCTCGATGCGCGCGTCATACGCGAGCGTCTCGCAGGCGCCGAGATAAGGCGCAAGCTCCGCGGGCGCCTTCTTCAGCACCGTGCGGCGAATCGGCCGCGCGCCTGTGTGCTCGCAGATGCGCTGAAGCTCACGCTTCGGTACGCGCTGCAGCACGATAATCCCATGGTCGGCGCAAAACTGCTCTGCCTCTTGATCGACACCCCGGTCTAAAGCGATGAAGCGAACTTCGAGCTCGAGAAGTTTACCAAGGTTCGCTTGGAACTCTTCCTTCAGCAGCAGGTAGCGTTGGAAGCCTGCATCGGTCATCATCGCTTCCTCGTCCTGCTTCTCCGGCTCCAGCGCATCATGCATAACGAGCACCTTCGGCATCTGCAGCTCCATCGCCAGCATCTGCGCATGGATCGGCTTGTGCTTCAGCAGCAAGCCGGACCACACCTCGCTCACCGGCTTGTCGTGAGCTGCAATCGAGTCGGCCAGCCGATACCCGTCGTCACGTAACGTGTCGACGCCCAACCGCTCGGCCGCAGCCATCACAAGCTCGGCCAATTGCCTGTCCTCGCGTGCAGCCACATAGGCGACCCGGTACAGCATCGGGTCGTGCAATCCCGCAAGCGTCCGGCTCCGCGCTTGCAACAATTCCGTTGCAAGCCGAATTCCGTCCTGCAACCCAGTCACAACCTTAGAGACCGGCACGCCGCGTGTCACTTGCGCAACGCCCTCTGCAACGAGCGCGCCGGCCAGTACCGTCGCTGTAGTCGTACCGTCGCCTACTCGCTCCTGCTGCGACTTCGCAACCTGCACAAGCATCCGCGCAGCTGGATGCGTTACATCCATCTGCTCGAGGATCGTCGCCCCATCGTTGGTGACCAACACTTGGCCGCGGCTTCCGACTAGCATCGTATCGAGACCCTTAGGACCGAGTGTTCCTTCGACAGCTGCGCATATAGCCCGGATCGCCCCTGCATTATTCAGCAGTGTGGCATAACGATCCTCGCCTTCTAAATTCCCCTGTTTCATACGGATCTCATCCTTCATAATCGTCTAACTCCGTTACCTATACCATCGTCCCATAAGGGCAGCCATGTCCTTGGACAACACGTCGAGCAAGCTGATCACTTTCCCGTACTCCATACGCGTTGGCCCTAGAATACCAATGGTACCGAGGGAATGACCGTCAATAGAATAAGAAGCGGTAATAAGACTGCAATTATTAATCGCTTGGACCGTATTCTCAGTTCCAATCCGAACTTGTATGCCCTGAGAAGCCGCTGACACGAGTCGGACCAAAGTCTGGGTTTCATCGAATAAATCTAGAATGCTCTTCACTTTGCCCACGTCTTTGAATTCAGGCTGAGTAAGCATATTCGTAGCACCGCTTATGAAGATTCGGTCATCCTCATCATGCAGCAGAACACCTTCTATTAGTTTAACCAATTCTTCATACTGATTCGTATAATGGCTCAGTTCACTGCCAATCTCATTAAAGAGCTTCGATTTGAAATGAACGAGCGGCACACCGCTTAGTCGAGCGTTCAACATATTGACAATCCGCTCAATCTCCGAGACCGAGACACCTTCCGGTATCGTAACAACCTTATTCTCGACATGTCCCGTGTTCGTTACAACAATAGCAACCGCCGAATGATCATTCAGCGGAACAATCTGCAGATGTTTAAGCGTCGTACTGAGCAGCTCGGGTCCTAACACAATGGACGTATAATTCGTCATATTCGACAAAATAACCGCCACGTGCTGAATAGCCCGCTCCATCTCATCCAACTTCTCAGCGAAAAATAATTTGATCACGTCCAGCTCTTGTTTGGACAAGTGACCTCGTTTGACCAAATGGTCCACGTAATAACGGTAACCTTTATTAGAAGGAATACGGCCTGCTGACGTGTGCGGTTGCTCCAGAAAGCCCAGTTCCTCGAGATCGGACATTTCGTTACGAATTGTCGCCGGACTGAAGCTTACATCGTTTCGCTTGGAAATCGTACGCGAGCCGACTGGTTCAGCCGAACGAATATAGTCATCTACTATGGCGCTCAAAATCAATCTCTGACGTTCAGACAACATATTCTCGCCCCCCAACTGGATTCCTGCATGAACGTTCAACTTCCATCGTTAGCACTCACCTGAAAGGAGTGCTAATTCCTACTATCAAAATACCAAAAAGAAAAGCACCTTGTCAAGTCAGTCAAGGCGCTTCAATACAGCTATTTCATCACAGCAATGCTGCTTTTTACAATGGACGCAATCCGTCCAAACCTTTTCAGGGAATATCTCTTTGGGGACAACCTCGAATCCGTTTTTTTGAAAGAAAGCAACCTCATAGGTCAACGCCATGATCTTAGGAATTCCTTCCTTACGCGCCTCATCGACCAGAAATTCAACGACCTTACGACCTATCCCGAGACCTTTATGACCGTCCGTCACACCCAAGGAGCGAATCTCCACCAAGTCTTGACCTAACTTGAACAGCGATCCGCAGCCAACGAAGTGTCCATCTGCTTCCGCTACAATAAATGTATGAATATGCCGCAGCAGGGCTTCCTTCGAACGCGGCAGCATGATGCCGTTCTCTGCATATCCCTGTATAAGGTCGTGTAAGGCGTTCACATCGTCCGCGACCGCTCTCCGACAAGTAATTGTTAACGTCATCTGCCATCCCACCCGTAAAATTCGTACTTGAAATATGTATAAATATACATCAATACGCATGTTTGAGCAAGAGTTTTTTGTCTACAATAAAAAAGGGAATCCGGGCTGCCCTCCCCCATCATCCCTCTAAAAATTGCGCAAACACATCGTTTCCGAACAATAATCCTTGCTCCGACAAACGATACCCACTTGTGTCGGAGATCAACAAGCTCTGAGCCGTCAAGCGACGGAGCTGTTCAGGGAACACATCTTCCAATTCACGGCCGAACTGTTGGCGGAAATCTTCCCGCTTCACCCCGCTTAATAAGCGCAAGCCCACCATCATGAAATCTTCCATAGCTTCCTGCTCGCCAACCTCGAAGCGTTCCAGCAATGGCAGTCCTTTATGGGTAGCGTCAATATATGGCTGTACCCCTTTGATATTTACATGCCGGCAGCCCAGCATATACCCGTGAGCTCCTGCCCCTAACCCATAATAGCTGTCATTATGCCAATAGGCTGAATTATGACGGCTCTGTCTACCTGGCTTGGCAAAATTGCTGATCTCATACTGCTCGTAACCCGCCGCCTTGAGTCTTCTCATAATCGACAAGTACATCTCAAGCTCGTCATCCTCATCAGGTAATGGAAGCTTGTTTTTGTTGAATAACGTATGAAACAGCGTATTCTCCTCAATCTTCAGGCTGTATATGGAGTAATGCTGCAAATCCAGTTGAAGCGCTTTGTCTAGTGTGTCTTCCATAATAGCGGTCGTCTGTTTCGGCAAACCGAACATCAGGTCGATAGACAAATTATCGAAGCCAACGGAGCGGGCATTCTCGAGACTGCGATATACATCGTCCGTATTATGAATGCGGCCCAGCTCCAGCAGAAGTTCATTATTAAAGGACTGCACCCCGAAGCTAATCCGGTTGACTCCGCCTTCCTTCATCGCTTGCAGCTTCTCCAGATCAGTCGTCCCGGGATTCGCCTCCATTGAGAATTCCAAATCCTCCACCGTATCCGGAAAATAAGTTTTGACCAATTTCAGGAAATGACTCATCTGTTCCGGCAGCAGTACAGTCGGCGTTCCGCCGCCTACGAAGATTGTACTAATCGCTTTGGCTGGTATTTGACGAACCGTAAGCTCCATCTCTCTCTCAAGCGCATCCAGATAATCCATCACAGGCTGCCCCTTGAGCACATACGAATTGAAATCACAGTAGTGACACTTGTTCGTACAAAAAGGGATATGAATGTACACCGCTTTTGGCAGTGTTGTGGTTTGTATCATTTCTATCCACTCTCCTTTCTGCTTACTTCTTTCTTCTATCTTCTATCTATTCTTACTCCCTTGCGTGGAGGTTCCGTCTGAATGGTTGTGATTCTGAAAAATAGCAAGGAGGCTGCAAGAGCCTCCCAAAAATACACGATGCGATTAGTGCAGAGGTTTGATGGAGCCGGAGTGGCGACTTTTGTAGCCGTGTTTCATCCACCATATTAATTACAATCAAGGAAACACGGCTACAACGGAGCGCGGAGGCCCATCAAACCTCGGAACGGTTGGTCGCATAATAGGTTTTTTGCCGGTGAGACACCAGCCCTACTCGTCGATTTTCAGAACCGCCATAAAGGCTTCCTGCGGAACCTCTACGCTGCCTACCTGCTTCATGCGCTTCTTACCTTCCTTCTGCTTATCCAGCAGCTTACGCTTACGCGAGATGTCACCGCCGTAACACTTGGCAAGTACGTTTTTGCGCATCGCTTTGACCGTCTCACGGGCTACAACCTTATGACCTACTGCCGCTTGAATCGGAACTTCGAACATTTGCCGAGGAATAATGTCCTTCAGCTTCTCACATATAATACGTCCCCGGTTGTAAGCACGATCCCGGTGAACGATGAAGGACAAGGCATCAACCTGCTCATTGTTGAGCAATATATCCATTTTGACCAAGTTGGAGCGTTTGTACCCGGATACTACATAGTCGAAAGAAGCGTATCCTTTGGTGCTTGACTTCAACTGATCGAAGAAATCGTATACGATCTCGGACAGCGGCATATCGTAAGTGAGAGTAACCCGTGTCGTATCGAGATACTCCATATTGATGAACTCCCCGCGCTTTCCTTGGCAAAGCTCCATAATGGCGCCTACATAATCGTTAGGCACGATAATCGATGCTTTCACATACGGTTCTTCTACAAATTCGATCTTACCCGTTTCCGGATAGTTGGAAGGATTGTCAATACTGAGCTCTTCACCATTCGTCAGCGTTACTTTGAATATAACACTCGGAGCTGTCGTTATCATCGGAATGTTGAACTCACGCTCGATCCGCTCCTGTATGATCTCCATATGAAGCAATCCCAGGAAGCCGCAACGGAATCCGAATCCTAGTGCAGAGGAAGTCTCTGGCTCGTATTTCAAGGACGCGTCATTTAACTCAAGCTTTTCCAATGCCTCACGTAAATCGTTGTAGTCCGATGTCTCGATTGGGTACAGTCCGCAATATACCATCGGATTAATCTTACGATAACCTGGCAATGGCTCTGCTGCGGGACGTTTGGCTTCTGTAATGGTATCCCCTACGCGAGTATCCTTAACGTTCTTAATTCCTGCAACAACGAAGCCAACGTCTCCGATGGTCAGTTCATCCACAACAGTCATGCTTGGTTTGAAAGCACCAACCTCAATAACGTCGAATGTAGCATTAGTTGCCATGAAACGGATTTGTGTCCCTTTGCGGATCGTACCGTCGACCACACGCACATACACAATAACCCCTTTATAGGCATCGTAATGGGAGTCGAAGATCAGCGCTTTTAATGGTTGGTCTTCCTGTCCGGTTGGTGCCGGAACCTTCTGCACGACTTGCTCCAATATTTCTTTGATGCCGATACCGGCCTTGGCGGAAGCAAGAACAGCCTCGCTTGCATCCAGGCCTATTACTTCCTCGATTTCGTTCTTAACCCGCTCTGGATCTGCGCTCGGCAGATCGATTTTGTTGATTACGGGCAGAATCTCCAGATTATTATCCAGTGCAAGATATACATTAGCCAATGTCTGGGCTTCTATTCCTTGCGCAGCATCCACAACAAGCAGTGCGCCTTCGCAAGCCGCCATACTTCTGGATACTTCATATGTGAAGTCGACATGTCCAGGTGTATCAATTAAGTTCAAAATATACTCTTCGCCGTCATCAGCGCGATAGTTCAGACGGACTGCCTGCAACTTAATCGTGATGCCCCGTTCCCGCTCCAAATCCATCTTATCCAGCACCTGCTCCTGCATTTCTCGGGAGGTTAATGCGCCAGTATATTCAAGAATCCGATCAGCCAATGTAGATTTACCATGATCGATATGTGCAATAATGCTAAAGTTGCGAATTTTGGTCTGTCTGTTCAAACGATCGGACATGATGATCCCCCTGCGTATCAAATACTTTTCATTATACCAGTATAAGAACCACACAGCAATGTATTCGGGATTGGGCATCAGGAATCCGACAGTAGAATGGGACGGAGCAATGAAGAAGACTGCTCAATTAATCAGTCCATCGAAAACACCGACTACGGTACGTATCGTCTGGTGTGCCGCCCCTTGCAGCAAATCTCCGATCCCGTTGCCAACCCGATTCACACTCGAATCTCCAGATCCGGCAGGTAATCCAGAGCCGATCGGAGCGCTTGTAGGTGCAGGAGATGTAATCATTCCATTCGCCCCTGTTGTGGCGGATTGAACGCGATTACTGGTCAACGGTGTAGGCTTTGGAGTTGGGTTTACTAAATTGCGGTTGGGCAGTGTGCCAGAGCTGTAATTGGATGAAACAGGATCTATCCCTTGTTGTCTGGGATCATTTGTGAGCGGCCCTTGTATTTGTTCCATCCCTCTTGTGGCGATCTCGATTCCAAAGAACATCCCGAAGCCAGCCATTAGAAGCAATCCAAGCAAAGTTAATGTATAACGAGACATCAAGATCAGCTCCTCACAAGATAAGATGAATTTTAACCGGCTGCTCCTACAGATGTTATAGGCGCATTTGCCGATACAGTGCCGTTCACTTTTTCAGCATTCCAGAACAGATCGGCAATTACTTTGGCTAACACATCTGCCGTTCTATACGATTCTTCAAGAGTGTTGTAAGCCCCTCCTACCTCTATGAGCATGCTGTTAGGAGAAATAGACTGGTTGTATTCCCCATGTCCGCCTGTTCCTTTGTCCATGATTCCTCGTGAAATTCCAGGGTATTCCGTTTGCAATCGATCATGGATTTGTTTGGCAAATGCTTGATTTTGTTCCCAATTCTCGTTCTTCTTGCCAACAATGAAATACACCTTAGCATAATCCTGACCGCCTATTGACGCGGTTGTAATCTCGCGCGCATTCGATGGAAGACCAGGAGGAGAGTCCCTATGGATGTCAAATACAAACTTCAAATTCTCATGGACGGCAAAAGCTTCCTGGACTGTTTGCAAGGAATATTTGTAGGAAAAATTCCAATTGTAGGCCGGCACCTCGTTCTTATAGTCCTTATTTGAATGCACCGCTCCGATCCCGGCACGCTCCAGCTGTTCAGCCAATCGTTTGCCTACTAATGTAATATTCTTATCGGCACTTTCCGCTTCATTTAATGATTTAGCTTGCAGCTCCGGCACCCATGACTCTCGCGGATGAGAGTGATAGATTAATACAGCTTTCCCTTGATTGGATAGTTGGCTAATCGAACCAGTCACTGTTTTCGTGGTTGCTTCCACTATGGGTGTTGAAGCTGGAGTCGGCGCTGGATTACTGGCATTCTCTGTAGGTGTTGGTTGTATCGCATTGGGTGGAGCATCCGTCTCCTTATTGGGTGAAGGGCTTGGCGTGCGAGCAGCGGCAAGATTAGTCTCACTCTCATTTCCAACGCTATCGGAATCCCTCGATAGCCAACGTAATTCTCCAGCAAGCAAAGATTGCGGATGAATAGGATTTACTTGCAGCAACATCCCTGACAAGAAGCCGAGAACCCGCTTGCCTGCGAATGTCGAGCTCCCATTAGAGTTCTGTCTTAGGTTCGGCACCTCCAGACTTACAAGATCAATGAAAAAGGGCTGAACCACGGATGAAGCAAGCTTTTGCATAGAAGGCGATGTCCGGCTTTCTCCTTCTTGCGCTAGCCAGATTCCCAGGAAGCCAAGCAGAATGAACAGCAGGAAGGTCATAGCAATATACACTCCGAAGGTCGTCCGGATTCCTTCTCCAGCCCGCCAATACCCGTTTATACCTGACAACCAGCCCGATTTTCGCATGTCATTCCCCTCCTAGACCTTCTCGGCTTGTTCCGCTTGTTTGATCATTTCCGCTATGATGTCTCCCAACAGGTCAGCAGTACGGTACATCTCGTCCAGAGCATTATAAGGCCCGCCAATCTCCATCAAGATGCTATTCGGTGAGTAGTGCTGGTTATACTCTCCATTCCCTTGCGACGCTTTGGCGTATACACCTCGAGAAATTCCTGGGTACCGTTGTTCCAGTAAAGTATGGATGCGGTTGGCAAACTCTGAATTTTGCTTCCACGTAGCATTTTTCATACCGACAATAAAGTACACCTGCGCATAATCTTTGCCGTCGATCTTGATCGTCGTCCTATCGCGACTCAAGGAATCTCTATGGATATCAAATATCATGCCAAGCTCTTTATTGTCTGCCATCGCCGTTTCTACGGTTTTGGCTGAGTAAGCGTAAGATTTGGCATAGTTGAACCCTTTGACCGTGGATGGATAATCCGCCTCTGATTGAAGAGAAGGGACGCCTAACCCCTCAAGTTTATCCTTCAGCCGTTTTCCTACCAGCGTAATATTGACATCGGTATCGTAAGCGGAGTCCGGATCCTTAATTCCTCTTGATTTCAGCTCGGGAAGAAAGGATTCACGGTTATGGGAGTGATAAATGAATACTTTGGGTTGCTTCGACTGTTCCGGCGCCGTCGGTGAACCTCCTGAGCTTCCACCTTGCATGCCTGTTCCAGTATTTGTTCCGCCGATTTGCCCTTGACTTGATCCTTGTCCTGTTTCTGAGTTCCCATTACTCGTCGGTGCGGGTTGGATCGCTTGAGGGGAAGGCATGAAATCCGCTGGGGAATCGGTTATTTTCGTTGCTTGTCCCGAATACAAAAGCGCGCTCGTTTCATTTGCCAGTCCAGGGAGCTCTGCAGCCATCAAGCTCTTAGGGTCGTGCATGTTGATATTGGTTGCATATCGGATAAGGAAATTTGCTGTATTCCCAGGTGAGAGGGAGTGTTTTGCTGCGTTATTATGTAAAAACGGCATCTCCATTGCAACCATGTCCAGAAAAAAAGAGAGTGATAAGTTAGCTGCCATTCCTTTCATGGAAGAGATGGAGGAAGCGTTGCCTTTGTTCTGAGCCATTGTTAAAAGTCCCGAAAACAAAAAACATGCGAGAGTCCCTACTGCAAGCAAAGACATCAATCGACTCATTGAACGTACTTTGCGGAACGTACGGTTTACTCGGCTTAAATTCAAAGTAGCTACAACCCATTTCATATTTCACATACCTCCTAAGAAGAGCAATTTCTGTTCTGTGAATCTAGCTACTCTCAATCTATGAAAAAGCGAGTCCGCATAGAACTTCATGTCCACAAATAATCCAAGTTGGATTGCACCTGACTTGAAAATGATGACTTCAGTCTGTCTAGTGCAAATCTGTAAAACTCTCATAGATTGGACTTGAAGTATGATGGGAACAGCAAAAAACCTGATCGGCTCTTTACTAACCGTCAGGTCACAAATATGGCTTATTAACGAAATCTTCGCTTAGAACGAACAGAACGTTTGAAGCGTTTCGAAGGGTATTTGCCAAAAGCTTGCGCATAGCTGTATATTTTGCGGAATGCCTTATGACTCTTCAGCTTCTTGAATAAGAAGGGATCCGGACTCGTGTTCACTTCAATGATCCAGGGATGCAAGGAATGATCTAGTCCTACGTCTAGTCCTATTTCTTTAATTCCCTTGTACCTGCGAAGCATGACCCGCGCTGTGGACATTCCCAGCCGACTGAGTTTCCTGCGTACCACGGATCTGGTTCCTGATTGCGGGAATATGGTTTCGAGCGATTCAACCTTCCCCCCGTTGTGGCAGTTCGTCACTACTCGGCTTGGATGGGCCGCTCTAGCTAACATCCCTGTCGTTTCCCAATTACGCTTAGGGGTTTGCTGCACCATCACCCTAATATCGAATCGACGACCTCTATGACGCAGTAGATGAATCCCTTGTTGTACCAGATGCAATCTGCGGCTGCTCCCGGCCTTTTGGAGCGACGAATACAGCTTGCTGTGAGAGGAGAAATGCCTTTTACGCGCACCCGAATGCAAAGTATACCGGCCGTTTCCCCTTCGTTCCAACCGCATTACTCCGTTCCCGTGACTGCCCTGATTCGGCTTCACATATACCATCCCGAAGCGTTTCAGCATCCTGCTAAGTCTGGAGGAGGATAACTTATAGGTTACCGGTACATAAGGCCGAGTCCTGCGGTCTGCCATAAGAACTGCTGTCTTACGCCACTTGCTGTTCACACGTTGAATGCTCACTCATCCCTTCTCCCCTTCCGATGAGCCCTGTACGGGCTATCATCGTTCATGCTATGCAAGGGGAAGGACAGACGTAAGTGCGAATGACCGGATGATCAACGGACTAATTCAACAATGGGTACACTATGGCTGAGGCAGGAACGTTGTGAGCTTCACGAATTGGAACTGTTTGGACAGCTCCGGAATGGAATCGTGCAGAGCCGTGCTTGTATGCTTCCCAGTTATGCCTACATGTCCAATCGCAATACAGCGTTTATCATCATTCAGATGGGTAACTATTTTTCTCAACTGTTTTTTTACATGGATTTGACTGGCTATGTCATCAAGAAAAAGTTCATTTTCCACAACGGGGACACCCAATTCCTGACCGATTTTCTTGATTACGCTCCGATAGTTTGTTCTGCTGTCTAAGAAAAACAGTCCGCGCTCCTTGCATACCTCGAGTACAATTCTAACAACACGAGCGTCGGAGGTGGCTTTAGAGCCCATATGATTGTTCATTCCAATCGCGTAGGGCACGTTATCAATCGCTTCATTCACTTTTTGGCGAATCTGATCATCCGTCAAATCTGTCGTGATTGCACCTGGCCCCAACCAGCTTTTCTTGCCCCGTAACGGTTCCATCGGCAAATGTACAATAACCTCGTGGCCAGCCTTATGCGCCCATTCCGCATCCTTCTTACTTGTTGACATGAATGGCATGACGGCGACTGTGATCGGGATCTTCAATTCCATCATCGTGTCCGTTCCGCCCATGTTATTCCCGAAATCGTCGATTACTATGGCAACTTGTCCAGTAGCCGCAACGCTTCCCTCCGCTATTTCTACAGAAGCTGATGCGGCATTTGGAACTCCTGCTGTGAAGATCGTCATTGCGGTAAGAAATACGGCTAGTCCCGCTAGCTTTGTTCTTCGAGACATTTTCATGAATCGGATCGACTCCTTTTCTATTGTTAGCGCATTCGGATATCAGATATTCGCCAAGGTGAATCCATGGACTTTCGAACAAGCTGGAAAGCAAATGTTCCTCTGACTGGTTTCTTCCCTCTCCGCGCAACTAACGCCGTCAATTCAACTTTTTTCTCTAATTCCCCCGTGCTCCTAACAGCGGGTTGCTCTTTGTCCAATTTCAATAATGTCAAAGGACCAAGTTGTTGAAGGAACGACTCTCTGGCAGCTGCGGGTAATCCTTGACCTGCATAGCTAATTATAGATGCGTCATGCTGGTTCACACCCTCAAGGAAGCTTGCGGCCAGAATATCAGGAGGAACTGATTCAAGATAAGAATAGAGCCTCCCAGCCGCTTTGTATGCCATCAGTTGATGAGGCAGATCGGTGGAATCAGACTTATGAGTCGTGCTGTCGAGAAAGTGGATGCAGAAGTGACCAGAGAAATCATTGTTCGGAATTCCGTCTCCTCCATGCGGCATTCCATGCATAGATGCTGCCAGACGATCGTTATTATCTGTGCTGATTATAATCGCCCGCCGCTTCCAACTCCACTCACCGCCGTAGATTTGTTTCATAATAGCGGTGTCAGCCTTTGTCATAGGCTGCACATCCGCATGCTGACTCCCTGCTCTGCGCTGAACACGAAAGGATAGGCCTGTCTCCAAATCAGTCACTTGAACGACGCTTTTCCGGGGCATCTTCATCTGGGCCTCTTCCCAGCTTAATAAAGTCCCATAATGTTGCGCCCGTAATTGTCTTACTTTCTCCATTAGCAGCTTGAAGGAAGACTCATTCAAGCTCCACTGTTTCCCTGTGCCTAGTTCCACAAGGTTAGATGGAGGAACCAAATTTAACCTCAACGTCTCTCCGTCGCTCCCTATAACCTTAAGCTCCACATCTGACAATGGCAGTATTACTCCGAGTAACTCTTCCTGCGACAATGCAGACATGGATTCGCTTCTTTTATTCCAGGCTTTACTCCATTTAGGATCGTCCACTTCCAATGAGCTCTCCCGATCGGCATTTTCACTGGAACGTACAACTAATTGGAAGTGAACCTCCTTGTTCAATCCTTGCACACCAGCTTCAACGACAGCAGTACGATCTGTCACAAAGATCAGCATCATGCAGAAACTTAGAACCATTAAGATACGGGCTGCTCTTAACCGACTATTCATCATTTTAATGGGTATAAGCCGCAACATTATCTTGGTCGATTGCCTCGTGCAGCGCCGCATTCAAACCACTGGCGATAATATTGGCTGTATCTTCAATGAATTGGTCGATATCCTTGGGCGTAACGAGCAGATCGTGACCAACCGGGCTTAGCACTTCTTTTACCATTTGCAGTCTCTGGTTCTCTTCCATCCCATCCAGCATCCCGAATATGGCCTGAGTGGCATTTGTCTCTTTCTTGAAATGCTGAATCATCATATCCATCGTGCTGTTCACAACTGTGGAGGCATATACGACGGTCGGTACACCAATCGCAATGACAGGCACCCCAAGGAATTCTTTGGTCAGCCCTTTCCGCTTGTTTCCTACTCCGGAACCCGGATGAATTCCCGTATCTGCGATCTGAATCGTTGTATTTACCCGCTCCAAAGCTTTGGAAGCCAATGCGTCGATTGCGATTACGAGATCTGGCTTGGATTTGTCCACGATCCCCTGCACGATCTCGCTAGTTTCAATCCCCGTAATTCCAAGTACCCCCGGAGCTACTGCACTTACCTGCCGATAACCGGGACTCACCTGATCCGGCATGATCTCGAAGAAGTGACGAGTAACCATAACGTTCTCCACGACAAGCGGCCCAAGTGCGTCCGGGGTAACATTCCAGTTGCCGAGTCCTACAATTAGCACCTTGGCATCTTTGGAAATCCCGAGCTTGTCCAGAAATTTGGAGAACTCCTGAGCGAATCGCGTCGCCACCCGGTCCTGCAGATCCGAATCCTTTTCTCTTAGTTTAGGCACTTCCATCGTAATGTAATGTCCGATCATTTTACCTACTGCATTAGCTCCCATCTGGTTCTCGATATCCATCTTGGTGAGAATGTAGTCCTCGTCCTCGATCGTTTCTGTTTGAACACCCGGGATGTTATTCCCCAATGTTTTTGAGGCAAGTTCTTTGGCTTCTAGGGCCAAGTCCGTCCGGTTCATATATAATGATTTGTCTTCCATAGTGAATTCAAGCTCCTCCCTAACCAATAGAATTTCCATAATAGGTTGCCAACAAGCGGATTGTGTTATTCACATATGCTCATCGCAAAAGTCTTATGTAAGTCGTTTGTATTGCAATTTAATGCTTGTCGTGCTAGAATATCTAAAGTTGTGCTTTAGAAATGTGGACCGTTTAGCAATAAAGTTGTATGAAGTTGCTTTGCCCCGCAAAGTCTTTAAGGAGGTGAACACAATGCCTAACATTAAATCCGCAATTAAACGTGTAAAGACAAATGACAAGCGTCGCCTTCTGAACGCATCTCAGAAATCTGCACTTCGCACTGCAGTGAAATCGTTCGAAACCGCTGCTGCGGGCCAAAACGTAGAATCCATGAAAGAAACCCTAGTTACTGCTACCAAGAAGCTTGACAAGGCAGTGACCAAAGGATTGATTCATAAAAATGCTGCAGCCCGCAAAAAATCCCGTCTGGCGAAATTGTTCAACTCGATTTCTGCACAAGCCTAAGCTTATAATCAGACGCAAAAAAATCCTCTGCATTCCCGCTCTAAGCGGGTTGCAGAGGATTTTTTTAGGTCTTCTTTATTGGTCTTGCTTCAACAATCGTCTTAGCAAAGGGTGTAATCCATTGGCCATTCTAATAAATCCGAGGTCCGTAGGATGAACCCCATCTACTGTGCACTCTTCATAGTCATCTCCTAGAAGATCAGTGCCATCGTAGAACTCTATATTAGAATCACCAGCATTCTGATACACTTGAACCGTATGACGAGCTATCTCTCTTCGGTCGTCACACAGTTTAGTAAGTGCGGCATCAAATCGATCTTTGGCATAAAGAATTCTGGAAAGCACAAGAATCGGGATATCAGAGTGGGTTTCTCTGTAAATACGGATGAACTCGGGTAAAGTCTGCTGCAGATTCGCCGGTTCCCCTACATTGGCTTCATAATCAAGAACGAGTAGAGCAGGCCGCTCGATCTGCGAGATGATATGGGCAAGCTCTGGTTCGCCTCTCCCATTCCCAGAGAAACCGAGATTAATAAATTCATGATTGATGTATCGGCTTAATATATTCGTATAAGACATGCCAGGTCTAGCTGCGCAGCCGCCTTGTGTAATTGAAGTGCCGTACACAATCACTCTTCGATCATCGCTAAAGGATACAGGGGCAGCTAGGTCCGCATCGGGGTCTATCCCTATCTCAATCTTCTGGACGCCCTGATATAGCGGGAAATTCAAAGTGATCATTCGCATCTGGGTATCCAGCTGAGATAGATCGAACAACTGCACGGAATAACTGGTTTGCTTGTGATCAAATCGTGTGGTGCTTATGTACTTCTGTTCCCCAGGTCCCCCGATGTAACAATCGAACCCGGACTGGCCGGTTGCCGGCATATGGTACATATCGGATGCTCCGGCTAGTTCTACCTTAATGAACAGCTTGGCTGAAGTAGTCTGAAACCGAATTTGCCCCCCTGATGTACAGTCGGCAAGCTGATCAACTGCAGCCGGGATTAGGTGTGTTGGCGACTGCGGCAGCCTCCTGTACAATCCTTCCTGTTGGAACCATGGGAAGCCTACAAGTTGAATCGGTGCTTCCTCCGGAGACATCCATCTTATCGGAACGTTAAACTGTTGATCCAACCGCATGTTAGGATCTAGATCTTGTACGCGTTTCGCACTTCCTTGCTCTGCCATTGTTGTTCTCCCTCTTCCTATACGAATTCGTTCTAGCTCCTAGTTTGTAGGTAAGCAGACAATGTTGTCAATATCAAAAAATCTGACCGATAGTTCATCGGCCAGATTGTGTCATGCAGCTAATTGTAATAGAAACAGTTCCAGGCCAAGCACTTTGTCGATCTTTCCGGTCTTCATCTTGTAGTCCAAATCAGCCAATTCCGAAATGATCCGGGTAAGCTGCTCATCCTTATAATTAGCTCCTTGCTCTGCGGCTATCTTCACAGCATAAGGGTGCAAGCCAAGCTGCCCTGCTAATTGCTGTTGTGAGTAACCTTGACGCGACATCTCTTTCACTTGCAAAATGATTCGGAACTGTCTCGTTATAAGGAGCATTAACTTGACGGGTTCTTCCTTCTGCTTGATCAGCTCGTGCAAGATCGTGAAAGCCCGCTTCAGACGCAATCTGACGATATCTTCTATCAAGATAAATACATTCTGCTCGGTGCTTGGCGTGACAAGACTTTCAATGATGTCTCCTGTCACAACTCCATCTTTCCCAACATAGAGTGATAATTTCTCAATCTCAGCAGACAAGTTCTGCAGATTGGCACCCCCGTATAACACCAATTGATCGGCAGCCCCTTCGGCAAAGCTGATGGAAACACTAGCCGCTTGACGTTTGACCCACTGCAGCAAATCTTCCGCAGACAAGGCCGGAAAAGAAATAGAGCATTCTTTCAAAGCTTTTACTAGCTTTTTCCGTTCGTCCAGCTTATCGCCGTCGACTAGGAGCAAGAGTACGGAGAAGTCAGCAGGGGCTTTTAAATAATCCATTAAATGATCCGTATTGTGCTCTACCTTGGAGCTGTCCTTCGCCCCGGTAAGAAAACTGGCATTTTTCGCTATAACTATTTTTTTCTCTGCCATGAATGGAGGCGTCTGCGCATCCTCTAACACGTTGCTTAAGCTTGTCTCAGACAGATCGTATCTGGATACAGCAAAATCCCGCTCACTAGGGTCGATCAGCTTGTCCATTATGAATTGAATGAACTCTTGCAGCATATAACGTTCTGGACCATAGCATATGTATATAGACCGTGCGCTCCCTTTCGAAATTTCTTTGGAAGCCGTTTTGTAATCCATCCTTCAACACCCATCCTTCTAAACCGATCATCTCTTCCTCAGTGCTTCCTGATATTTTAACAAAAACAAAGGGATCACGTCAAAATCCGAAGATTTCGACATCATCCCTTTGTCCCAGCACATCTATATAAACACGAGCCGAGGAGTCCTAGGCACTCCCGGCCTGCGATCATACGCTGTCAGGCGGAGTTGAACATTTAATGATCTGTTACTTTAATATACGCTTCGACTGACATTATGTGCATACCGTTCGCCTAATATTTATTTGGCTGTTTCTACGTCGGAAGCAGAGGTTTCACACGTTTCAGTCTTTGTCGTTAGATCAATGATGTACGATTTGCGGACTTCACCTTGTGTAAACGTATAGGATAGTTGAGAGTTTGACTTCCAGACATTCAGAGTTATATGATCCTTGTCAGACCATTGATACCCCGAGGTGTAGAGAATATGATTCTCGTCCGACTTCTTCACAATGGTGACTCTCTTCGTATCCGCATTATAGATTGCGACACTTAATTGATCGGGTGACTCCAGACGATGTACATCAGCCTTAATCATTCCCATAATCGAGCTGCTCTCATAGCCGCTGCCAGGCAGCTTACCGCTTAAAGGCGGTACTAGTGCGTTTGGACTCGGAGTCGGACTAGGCTGCATCTGAGAATCCGCACTCTTCGGTGAAGGTTCGGTTGAAGTACCAGTCTCTTTGTTGTTGTCCGTTGACCCGGCCGAAAACCCCATCCGATCCTTATCGCTTTTCTCCATTTGAGCCTGCGGGCCATATGTGTCAGCGGTCGAATTCGATGCTGCGCCAGCATCCGCAAAGTCAGAAGTCGAAGTCGGGTTCTCGTTGTCCTTAGGAACATCGTTGTCTTCTGTCGATTCTGTCGCACCTTGTGTTGTGTTCCTTTGAACCTGCTGTGTGCCGTTGGAAGCCGAGTTCGTGCTCACTGCACTAGAAGGCGCAATCGACTTCAACTGGTTCGCACCTGGAGTTTCCTCGGGGAGAGCGGAAGCGATCTCCTGATCCTTCGCCTCTTTGCTCACGGTTGAATCTGGAGTTGGAGCAATCATTGTCTGAGCGTTGGGCACATCCATCTTAGTATCAGATCCAGAACCAGCGCTGGTTGTTTGCTTCAGCTTATCCGATTGATTCGCTGAGCTAGCAGCCATCTCGTGATTCATTAAGGTTGAATCCGCATTTTTCTTTTGCGACACACTATCTTGATTCGTTATAAAGAGCGTTAGTATAATTCCTGCGGCCACCACTCCGCCAATAGCACTTAGCGGGAACGATTGACGCAATCTTCTCAACCAGCCTCTGCCATACAAGGGTTGAACAGCTGAAGCGCGCTGACTTGCCGCACTTAAGTGCTCCTCAGTCGTTTCTTGGATTCTTAGGCGGTCAATCTCCTCCAGTCGAGGCAGAATAGAATCGACCAGACTGTAAGGAGGTAACACTTTAGGAATGTTGGCCAGATCGAGAGAAAGCTGTTGTAGCCGGGAATATACATCCGCACATTCCGAACATCGGCTCATATGAGCCAACATGGTTTGGCGCTCCGAATCGCTTAGATCGTGATCCAGATCACGCTGCATCAATTCCACCGCCTCTTGACATGTCATCCCCGCACACCACCTTTCTGATAATCACGGAGTAATAGTTGCAATTGTTGTCTCGCTCTGAAAAGGTAGGATTTGACCGTATTGAGCGGCAAATCGAGTGAATCTGCAATTTCATTGTAGGAAAAGTCCTGTAAGTATCTCAATACGACGACTGCTCGATGATGCTCAGGGAGTTTGTCGATCGCCTCTTGTATATCTTTCGCAACATATGTTGATAAAATTTCTTCTTCAACATCCTGAGATCCTGAGAACACCAAATCATGCTCTTCAATGGAAACAGTCGACTTCGTTCTACGAAATTTGTCAATGCAAATATTCGTAACGATTCGTTGCACCCATGTCTTGAATAGGGCTTTTTCCTCATAAGAGTTAATTTTGGTGTAGACCCGAATGAGCGCTTCCTGAGCCGCATCCTTCGCATCCTGCTCATTGCCTAGAATGTAGAAGGCAGTACGATAGATATGGGATTCTATCTCTCGCAATAGGGTTATAAGAGCGTCGCGATCGCCCGATTGGGCAGCAGTAATCAATTCCTTCGCTACCACAAGGTTCCCCCTTTCTTGCAACTTTTTAAACGTATCTAATAGGAAAAAGGTTGCACACTTTTATAAACTTATTCAATATTCCGTCGAACGCTCCATCCATTTTAACAGAAATCAGGTAATCAAAACATTAATTATACCTTAATTTTTCATACGAAAAACTGAGTCATCCATTCGATCCATCGCGCCCCAGGGTAGAACAGGAATTGCGCCAAAACGGTCCCGAGAAAACGGGAACAGACAAGCATAAGCACCATATGACTCATATGAGAGCCTCTCTTCTTGCCGGATAGCACCTGGTCGGTCAGTAAGGCTACCTTCGGATCGATGGTAAGTGCAAGCAGTATAGTCGCGAAGCCGTTAATCATACCTGATGAAAGTGTCGAAGTCGTTGCCCGTTCTGGACTAAGCAAACCGGCATACAGAGCTGATAATACCCCTACTGTATAAATAGCGGTGATAACCGTGTTCAACAGCAGCAAACGCTTCGGTACTCCGCCAATTCGGAAGCTGTGGATGATGCGCAGGTTCGGACTTCGAAAGTAATGCTTAACGGCTCCTAGATGTTTGGCCTGCAGCGCTTCTTTCATCAAATAAGGAACAGAGCCGCTTATTTCTAACCTTTCAATCGCTTTGGCAAAAATAGCAACAAACGTAGGAATTAACATAGCTCCAATGACAGTCCCTAGTGAGGCCGAACCTATGATCCAATGGAACTGTTCTTTTACCACATTAAGACTGCCCGATGTCATAGCACGATCGATTAAACTGGCAATTAATACCATCTGCACCATATTAGCTGTTCTCGAGAAGATTACAATGATATTAAATAACGAGAAGGCACTAGCCAGCCTTGCGGTGCGGGTTCCCGCAAGTCTGGCCGCATAGGAGAGAGTTTCAATCGCGTTTATGAGAAGCGTGAAGAGGAGAATAAGGAGCAATTTATCATTCATTCAATCACCTCGCATGTAAATTCGGACAACTTGACTACATTCATTCTCTCAGCAAATGGTAATAAATTCAAGTAAACAAAAAAAGATCGGCAAAATGTTCGCCGATCTCGCATTCAAACCAATTATAAAGTTCCTACTTCATCTAAATCCATGGATGCGATTGTTTCTTTAGCTGCTTCATCCCCATATTCATATATTTTCTTGTAAATTTGCTTTAATGAATCATCATAATCATCATTCTCCACATCTTGATGATAGGGCATGCCTGGAAGATGTGCTCGCGTGAACGTGGCGTCATCAAATTCCATTTTTTCGTTCATCATGTCTTGTAAGAAACTCATTTCTTCTGGAGTAGCGTGAATTTTAAACTCATAGGCTGCTGCTCCCTCATTTTCCAAAATTGTATTCGCCTGAACGGAAACATAATAAGTTTTTTTATCCATTCTGTACCCCCGGGTTATAGTTATGAATAATAAAATGCGTACAGCATAACGACTACTATTACAGCCAAGGGAAACAAAACATACAGCAGTAAAATTGGATTTGCCAGAATAGGATGTTTTGTCGTTGTATGGTTTACAGCTCCATCAACATTGCTTCGCTGCAATTTTTTGTTCGCGAACATGGAGTAAACCATCCCCACCAACAATACTGCGGCAATAGCAGCAATACTAATCCAAAGTGTCATAGCTATACCCCTTTATTTAGTCATATTCCTACTTCAATATTTAAAGGATTTCCAAATACGACTCCTAGTTATTCTAACCAAACTCATCCAATCGCCATTTAAGCAGAAAGATTCATTCCATCAACTTCCGGCTTACCTGCAATCCTTCCTTATTGACTTGGAAAACCACTTCCCCATCCCTGTCCGTACGATATACTTCTGCTTCCACTGATTCTATCCGCTCAAGCACTTGAGGGTTCGGATGGCCATAGGAGTTTGTAGCTCCGACACATATTACGGTTCTCCGGGGCTTCCAGAACTCAAGCCATTCCGCAGCAGTCGAGCTTTTACTTCCATGATGGGCGATCTTAAGGACATCGATTGATCGGTTGCCAGCTGGTGATCCGCCTGAGAAAGTCTCGATCACCTCTCGTTCTTGGCTGACTCCAATATCACCGGTGAATAGAAATTGCGAACTAAACATCGACATCCACAGAACTAAGGACTCTCCATTCTGGTCATCGACTATTTCAAGTGATTGCTTGTTCTCCGATACGGGTCCCAGAACTGTTATTTCTGTATATTTGTCGAGTTTCACCTTTGCCCCTGAGCTTCCACCCATTAGCTGCGCCCCATGTTGAATAGCTGTTTCTAACAGCTTCTGCGAGCTTGCATTCCCTTTCCACGAATCATTGAATAGTACTGCTTTGACCGGAATTTGTTCAAGCACAGCTTGCAAACCGCCTATATGATCGGCATCTTGATGACTAATGACCAAATAATCGATGGTGTGGATACCCCGTTTTTTGAGCAGCGGCACAAGAAGCTTCGCCCCAACTTCGAAAGGATCTCGACGCTCCTTCCACTCTTCGCCGGGTTTACGAAAATTGATTGTCCCTCCGCCGTCAATCAACATGACTCGCCCTTGAGGAGAGCGAACCAGAATCGAATCGCCCTGACCCACATCGATGAAGCTTACTTCCCCCGAATTCTCCATACTGAAAGGTGTATAGGCATAAGTTAGCAGGATCAGCATGGCACATGCGGCCGCGATAACAGGTCCGAACCGTCTGCTATCTTTCCAATAGGACCATGCTTTGTACATAAAAGCTAATAGGGAGAAATAGGCCATAATCCAAAGGAAAGCCGGTGTTGGCCAAATCTGCTGTGTGAGGTTGATGGCTGCTCCATAATCTACAGACCAGAATGTGATCTGATTGCATACATCCGCCAACCATGCAACCCACGCTCCTCCTTGCAGCCATACAAAAGACAGCATTAACGCTATTGATCCTAAAGGTAAGGTTACGAAGCTAATGAACGGTACAAGTAAAAAATTCGCGAACCAGGAAAGCAAAGAAAATGAATTGAAATAGTAAATCGAGATGGGAAAGGAGATCAATTGAGCAACTGTAGTTACGGAAAGAGCCGAATTCAGTATCGGAGAACGAACAGGCAATAATTGCGAAAATCTAGGAACCCCTATGATTAATCCAGCGGTTACGATAAATGAGAGCTGGAAGCTCACATCAAATAAATAGTAGGGCTCCCAAATGAGCATGATAAGTGCAACTGCACTTAACAAATGCAGACCATCCTTCAACACGCCTCTTCTTGCTGCATATAAAGCTATCATCGCCATCATACCTGCACGTACTACAGATGGTGAACCGCCAGCAATTGCTGTATAGAGAGGCACAATTACCATTGTTAGAACTTGTGTCTTTTCCCGTGTAAATCCGAGAAGTCTTAATATAGCCATACATCCTGTTACGAATACAGCAACATGCAGTCCCGATATAGCTAATATGTGAGTCAAGCCGAGCTTCGAGAATTGCCCAAACCGCTCTGGATCCAAATCTTCACGAATCCCGAGCACCAGACTTTTCATATATCCTGCTTGAACGGGATCGAACAACAGGTCGAATCTGCCGCCAAGGAGCGTCCGAGTGTCATCGTTCCAGCGTAGCAAGGTTAGCGGGGACCAATTAGCGGCATCTGTCTGTGATACTTCAACCGTGCTTAGACCTTTAACGATTAATAACCAATGGATATGCTTCAAATATAAATACCGCTTGTAATCAAATCCACCGAAGTTACGAGCAGGATCAGGCTCTTTGAGAGTGCCTGTTAACAGAATATGATCCCCTCTCCCCCAGCTTCGGGCTGCCGTCTGCTCCTCCAGGGTAGCAAGACGAATCGAAACCTGCATACGCTCCCCCTGATACAAGTTGGCCCGGATCGCGAACGACACCTTGTCCCCGTCCACATCAACCGTTGATGAGATCACTCCATTCACCCGTAGATCTTCACCGATGGGAATGTCAAGCCCTAAGGCCGTCTCATTCCGTTGATCGTAGCCCGTATAAAACGATGCAGAGATAACCAGCAGCAGGATAGTGGCCAAGATACGGTGCCCAGGAGGTTTCATGGCTCCTAATAAAGCCCAAAACACAATCCCGACAGCGCCAATCCTCCAGCTTAACCAATTCAGCTCAGCGAATTCAGCAATGCTGTAGCCGCACACCCATACAACTGCAGCCCGAACAATCGGCCTATTCTTCAATTAGTTTCCCCCTGACAGCCTGAATCTCAATAAACAAGCATAAACGGCTTTGCCGTCCTATAAGGCGGCGTCCGTTTGGCGAAGAAATATCAGAAAAGGATGAATTTTATACTTTCTGATATTTTAAAAACACAAAAAGAACCCCTCACGCCTAAGCGTTAAGAGGTTCTTCCTCAACCATCTTGTTCAGTTCGTCACATTCCCAATCATTCCCTGAGGGGCTTCATAAGAGGCCAGTGCTCGGAATACGATGCCTTTTCTCTGCATCATACTCGATACTTTGTCCTGATCCTTCGGATAAGACCTGTGATATACAATTTCCACGATGCCGCTATTGGCCAGCATATTGGCGCATGTCCAACAGGGCTGATCTGTGACATATACGGTGGAACCTTCACGATCTTCGCGGTCCGTGAAGAGCAGCAAGTTCTGCTCAGCGTGAATCGTTCGGATACAACGTTGTTTCTTTACCATCGTCTCCGTTCCGTCCACCTGTTGTACCTCCAGCTCTTCTACAACCATGCAGCCTTCCTCCGAGCAATCAGGCATGCCCATCGGCGCGCCGTTATAAGCAGTGCCTAGCAGCTTCTTGCCTTGCACCAGTACCGCACCTACGTGACGCCTTGGACACTGCGAGCGTGTTGCTACCATATAAGCGATATCCATGAAATACGTATCCCAATCTTTGCGAGGAGGATGTTTCATCCCTTCGTTATCCGACCCTGTCACTCTTACGTTCATCCGCGCTGACTCTCTTGAATCGCTTGGTCAAGATCGAACAGAATATCGTCGATTGACTCCGTACCGACAGACAGGCGAATCATCCCCGGTGTTACACCAGTCGATTCTAACTTTTCGCCTTGAAGCTGGCTGTGTGTTGTGCTGGCTGGATGGATGATCAGTGATTTGGAATCTCCAACGTTTGCCAGGTGAGAGAACAGCTTGACACTCGCGATCAGCTTCTTGCCTGCATCCAGGCCGCCTTTTATGCCAAACGTAAGAATAGCACCATGGCCATTACTCAAGTATTTTTGAGCCAGCTTGTATGAAGGGTGGTCTTCCAGACCGACATAATTAACCCACTCTACCGAAGGGTGCTGCTTCAGAAATTGAGCAGTCTTCAATGCATTGGAGCTGTGTCGTTCCATACGCAGGTGAAGCGTCTCCAACCCTTGGAGCAGCAAGAACGAGTTGAAAGGCGAGATAGAAGCGCCGATATCTCTTGCGAGTTGAACCCGGGCTTTAATAATATAAGATATTGGACCAAGCGCATCCCAATACACGAGTCCATTATAACTTGGGTCTGGCTCCGTGAAGCCTGGGAACTTCCCGCTTTCTTTCCAATTGAATTTACCGCCATCGACAATAACTCCGCCGATCGAAGTACCGTGTCCGCCGATAAATTTAGTTGCCGAATGTACAACGATATCTGCTCCGAACTCAATCGGACGCATCAGGTAAGGGCTAGGGAACGTATTGTCGACAATAAGCGGAATTCCGTTCTGGTGTGCAATTGCAGCTACTGCTTCTACATCCAGTACATCACCCTTCGGATTACCGATGGTCTCAGCGTACAGCGCCTTGGTATTAGCATTTATCGCTTTACGGAAGTTCTCCGGGTCACTTGGATCAACAAAAGTAACCTTGATTCCCATTTTGGGGAAGGTGTTAGCAAATAAGTTATAAGTCCCGCCGTACAAGCTGGATGCAGATACGATCTCATCCCCGGCAGAAGCAATGTTCAAGATTGAATATGTAATGGCAGCTTGACCGGATGCGGTTGTCAATGCGCCTACTCCGCCTTCCAGTGCAGCAATACGCTTCTCGAACACATCTGAAGTCGGGTTCATTAACCGAGTATAGATGTTACCGAATTCCTTCAATGCGAACAGATTCGCCGCATGCTCAGCATCCTTGAAGCCATAGGATGTAGTTTGATAGATTGGTACCGCTCGAGACATTGTAGTAGGATCAATCTCTTGTCCCGCATGAACTGCTAATGTATCCAAAGATAATTTACGCTCTTCCGTCATGACCACTTTCCTCCCTATATCATCTATATCAATCTCCCTTATTTTCGCATATTCAGTTACAAAATGAAAGATATTGTCACTTCGATTCTACTATAGTTATTTCTTTGATTGATTCAAATATTTTGACGCCTATTCCTTTGACCTTAAGCAGTTCTTCAATAGAACGAAATTGCCCTACCTTAACTCTGTAATCTAAGATCGCTTGAGCTTTGGCCGGACCAATCCCAGGAAGAGCATCTAACTCAGCCAATGTTGCCTTGTTGAGATCGAGTAGTTTGGAAGTCCCTTGCTGTTCAGGAGCTTGCTTATGAACCTCTGGGGCTGTTGAGACTGTTTTTTCAGACGGTTTAGCGGAATTGGCAAAAAGCATGGGAAGCTCATCGTTTCGCAGATGCCAACCTTCGATCACGGAAGAGGGGATCCAAGGTTTGGTTAAGTACAGAGTGATACTTATAAGCACTGCCATGAGCCCAACTGAGTTAACAAATCGTTGCCATCCAAGTGATACGTTCCTCATCCCAACCTCCGCATTTGCGCTATTTTATGTTTTTGCTGCATGACTTCCAGATTTTTGGCATATACATATAAATAATATATGAGCGGTTCTACTGCCTTGGGGCCATGGAAATGTGTGGGAGGGATTCATGATGAAGGTTGGGTTTATCGGGACAGGCAGCATGGGGAGCATTCTTATAGAATCATGGATAAGTTCGGGAGCGCTTCTGCCTGAAGATATACTGGCAAGCAATCGGACTTTAAGCAAAGCAGAACAACTGGCCATCCGGCACCCGGGACTTACGGCCTTGAAATCCAATATCCAATTAGCTCAGGAGTCTGATCTTCTTTTCTTATGTATCAAACCAACCGAATACAAAAGAGTGTTGGATGAAATAAAAGGAGTTCTTGTATCCGACCAGATTGTAGTTTCAATTACTAGCCCGGTCATGGTCAAGCATCTGGAAGACTTGCTTAATTGCAAAGTTGTAAAAATGATTCCAAGTATCACCAACTACATGCTTAGCGGCGCAACCTTATGTGTGTATGGTAAACACGTTACAAAAGAAGACCGGGTTATGCTTCACCAGCTATTCAGTGCAATAAGCTCTCCAGTGGAAGTGAAGGAAGATTTCACACGCATTAGCTCTGACTTATCAAGCTGCGGTCCTGCCTTCATATCATTCTTCTTGCAAAAGCTGATTGATGCAGCCGTTGAGGAAACCGGTATTCCGCGTGAAGAGGCTACAAGATTAGCTTGCGAAATGCTGCTTGGAACAGCAAAATTATTAACCGAAGGCGGCTTCACCCCAGATTCATTACGAGAACGAGTCTCGGTCCCTGGCGGAATTACTACAGCTGCGATTTCCTTGATGTCAACTGAGCTGAATGGTATGTTCAACCGGCTAATCCAAATAACACATGCCAAGTATTATGAAGATGTGGAAAAGGTTGAGAGTTTATTTTACGGCAAAATAGCCGATTAGACGTTCATATAAAAGAGAAGCTTACCTGCTCAGGAGAGGACGATTGTCTCTGTTCCCGGCGCAGGTAAGCTTTTATTATTGTATAGGATTGAAGCTAGTCGCGTCGCTTAAGCTTTACAGCTGCGAGCCGTTGTTATCCGACAACTAGATTTACAAGCTTGCCTTTGACAGCAATCACTTTGCGTACACTTCTGCCATCAATCGCTTCCTGCACTTTGGCCAGACCAAGGGCTATTTCCTGCATAGCTGCTTCATCCGTATCGTTGGCGATCTGAGCACGCTCAACGATCTTCCCATTGACTTGAATGACAATTTCAACTTCATTATCAACCGTATAAGCCTCATCATAAGACGGCCAGTTCGAGTAAGTGATCGATTCGTTACCGCCCAGACGTTCCCACAGCTCTTCAGCCAGATGCGGGGCCAACGGTGATAGCATCTGAGTGAACTGCTTCATAGCTTCCGCAGGAAGTTTGTCTGTTTTGTACGCCTCGTTCACGAAGATCATCAACTGACTAATCGCGGTATTGAAGCGCAGAGCTTCCAAGTCTTCCGTAATCTTCTTGATCGTTTTGTGCCAGACGCGTTTGAATGATTCAGATGTATCGGAATCACTTGTAATCTTGGGATTCAAGCTTCCGTCGTCTGTTACGATCAATCGCCATACACGGCTAAGGAAACGGAATGAACCTTCTACCCCGTTCGTATTCCAAGGCTTAGTCGCCTCCAATGGACCCATGAACATTTCGTATACACGCAGTGTGTCCGCGCCGAATTCATTTACAATATCGTCCGGGTTCACTACATTGCCGCGTGATTTACTCATTTTTTCCATATTCTCGCCCAGGATCATACCTTGGTTTACTAGCTTGTAGAATGGCTCTTTCGTGTTCACTACACCAAGATCGTAAAGAACCTTGTGCCAGAAACGAGCGTACAGCAAATGCAATACTGCATGCTCAGCCCCGCCGATATACAGGTCAACCGGCAGCCATTCCTTCTGCAATTCATCCGAACAAAGCGCCTGATCATTATGCGGATCGATGAACCGCAAGTAATACCAACAGCTTCCCGCCCATTGCGGCATTGTGTTCGTCTCGCGGCGAGCAGGCTTCCCAGTCTCAGGATCGACTGTGTTCACCCACTCTGTTACATTCGCAAGCGGCGATTCACCCGTACCTGACGGACGAATCTCATCCACCTCTGGCAGCAGCAACGGCAATTGGTCATAAGGCACCGGCTTCATAGAACCGTCTTCCAGATGAAGAATCGGAATTGGCTCTCCCCAGTAACGCTGACGGCTGAATAGCCAATCTCTTAGACGGTAAGTTACCTTGCCTTGTCCTTGGCCATTCACTTCTAACCATTGGATCATTGCAGCAATTGCAGCGGCATTATCCAAATTGTTAAGAATATCGGAGTTCACATGCGGCCCGTCTCCAGCAAATGCTTCCTTGCTTACATCCCCGCCGCTCACTACTTCAATAATCGGCAAATCAAATTGCTTGGCGAACTCCCAGTCTCTCTGATCATGGCCAGGAACGGCCATAATGGCACCTGTACCGTAGCCTCCAAGCACATAGTCTGCAATCCAGATCGGAACTTTGGCCCCATTGACCGGATTGATGGCATAGGCACCAGTAAATACGCCCGTTTTATCCTTAGCTAGATCTGTTCGCTCCAAATCGCTCTTGCGTGCAGCCTTTTCCTGATAGTCCTTTACAGCGGCAGCTTGTTCAGCTGTTGCGATGACACCAACCAAATCGTGCTCAGGCGCCAATACACAATAAGTCGCGCCGAACAGGGTATCTGGACGGGTTGTGAAAACCGTCAGTTGTTGCCCATTATGACCTTCCACAGCGAATATAACTTCTGCGCCCTTGGATTTGCCGATCCAGTTGCGCTGCATGTCCTTGATGCTCTCCGACCAATCCAACTCTTCCAGATCCTCAAGCAAGCGTTCAGCGTATTCCGTAATTTTCAATACCCATTGGCGCATCGGCTTGCGAACAACTGGGTGATTGCCTCGTTCACTTAGTCCATCGATAACTTCCTCATTGGCTAATACGGTACCTAATGCTGGACACCAGTTAACTGGCACTTCCGCAACATAGGCCAATCCTTTGTTGTAAAGTTGGATGAAAATCCACTGCGTCCATTTGTAGTAGTCTGGGTCTGTCGTGCTAAGCTCCCGATCCCAGTCGTAGGAGAAACCCAGAGATTTGATCTGTCTGCGAAAGTTATCAATGTTCTTGAATGTAATGTCGCGAGGATGCTGCCCTGTATCAAGCGCATGCTGCTCAGCAGGCAAGCCGAAAGCATCCCAACCCATCGGATGCAATACATTATAGCCGCGAAGGCGCTTAAATCGGGATACGATATCCGTGGCTGTATACCCTTCTGGATGACCGACATGCAGTCCTGCACCAGATGGATAAGGAAACATATCAAGCGCATAAAACTTCGGCTTGGAGGAATTTTCCTCCACCTTGAATGTTTTGTTCGCATCCCAGAATTGCTGCCACTTCGGTTCTATCTTCTGTGGAGTGTAACCTTGCTGTTCTCTTTCTTTCACTTGTTCTTGACCCGGCTGTGTCATGACAATCTCGACTCCTTCAGCAACATATTGAAGTTTGTAAACATAAGAAAAACCCCGCGCCTCTAGCATATCGCTAGGGACGAGAGGTTCTAGTTCCCGTGGTACCACCCTAGTTGGTCCAAGACGTCCTTCGTCTCAAACCCACTCTGAACCCTTAACGCGGGTAAACGATTCGGTTAAATCAACGAATGCGGCCCGCAGCTTGTCTGCAGAGTCCATCCATTCTGTTGAAGTTCACCGTCTGGCTCCAAGGCGAGTTCACTTTTCTCATCTGCCGACTTGCACCAACCGCCGACTCTCTAATGGGATGCAGAAAAATTACTACTCCTGTTCGCTGCCTTACAGTATAAAATCTTCTTGCTATTATACATTTTCTAGGAATGTATTGTCAAGCGAGACAACTGAAACCAGGGTCTGGCATGTATGGATATGATTTTTAGAACTGCATGCTCAGATAACTTAAGGTACCGAATTCGTAACTGCGGTGGATGATCTCAGGTTTACGATTCGGATCCCCGCTTCCGAAGGCAATATATAATGGCACGAAGTGCTCCGGTCTAGGCACGGCCAGTTTGGCTGATGGTGCGAGCTCCGCGTAACGAAACAAGGCTTCTGTATTGTTACTCTGTATATTCTCGATCAACCAATCGTCAAAGCTCACAGCCCAGCTCTCTGGAGTCCCATTACGATCTCCCCAGTTCAGGATACGCAAATTATGCACAGTAACTCCGCTGCCGATAACCATTATGTCTTGCTCCCCGAGTCCCTTCAGTGCCTCGCCGATCCGGTACTGTTCACTCGGATGGAGAAATGGATGAACCGATATTTGCACAACTGGAATATTGGCCTGAGGGTACATGCGATGCAGCATGGTCCATGAGCCATGGTCGAGCCCCCTGGTTTCGTTGAGCTGCACAGCGATTCCTTTATCTGTAAATCGCCCAGCAACTTCAGCAGCAAGCTTCTTGGAGCCCTTGGCCTTGTATTGAATCGCGTATAATTCAGGAGGGAAGCCTCCGAAGTCATAGATCGTATCGTAAGTATCATCAGTTGAGGAAATACTCAAAACTTCACTTTCCCAGTGAGCACTGAATATGACGATCGCCTTCGGATTATACTTGGGTCCAAGCTGCTCTAGAAATCTAGTATATGCTGTGTCTTCAATCGCTGTCATTGGGGAGCCGTGCGCTAGAAATAAGGATGGAATCATAGTAGGACACTCCTTTGATATTCACTTATTATATATTAGTTAGTTACTTATTGTTCTCATACCTGAAGTCAGTATACTATCACTCTCCCTGATTGTCAAATGAATGATTGCACCAAAAAAGAGGCCTCTCGGCCCCTTATCGAAACTTTAATTTCCATTCCATTCCTGCAGGAACTGTTCCAAGAAATGCTCCATATATTCATGACGCTCCACCGCCAAGCTGCGACCGGATTCCGTATTTATTCGATCTTTGAGCAGCAACAGCTTCTCATAAAAATGGTTAATTGCTGATTGTCTCCCGCTTCTGTATTCAGCAGCGCTCATTGCTTCCCTTGCTGGATGCTCAGGATCATACATAGGATGGCCTTTGACGCCTGCGTAAACGAAGGTGCGTGCTATGCCAATGGCACCGATTGCGTCCAGCCGGTCTGCATCTTGAACAATTTGTCCTTCCAGTGTTCGCATCGGGGGGTTGTGTCCGCCGTTATAAGACATCGTAGAAACAATCTCGAAGATATGTTCCCTTGAGCTGTGCGGAATTGGCTGTCTATCCAGCCAGTCGCGAACTTTCCGCTCTCCTGCCTCTTTGGAATCATTCAGCTTCTCGTCTCCAACATCATGAATAAGTGCCGCCAATATAAAAGTAAAACGGTCCGCCCTTTCTTTCTCCGCCAGTTCTCTAGACAACCTGACTACACGTTCAATATGCGGCCAATCATGACCGGAGCGGTCGCTATCGTGTACAGTTCGGGCGAAGACTTCAGCATCCAGCAACACTTGTTCGAGTTCCTTGCTTATCTTAACCACGGCTCATACCCCCTTACATTGCGTTACGACGACGTTAACATTAACAGACATCATCCCTTATCCTTTGAGCGCAACAAAAAAAGCCCGTTCGGTCTTCTCATCGGACGGCTGCATCTTAAAGTCGGCGTAACGGAGCACTTGCTTGAATCCGCTAGTATACAGCTGCTCCTCAATCCAATCCAGCTTATACGCACGTTGTAAGTGGAGCTCATCAATTCGGCGATACGAGCCCGAGCGGTCATCCTTCACGAAGATGGTCAATTCATGCTCAATCTCAAACCGCTCCTCATCTAGCTCACAGGTCCAAATATAGGACACTTCCTCTTCCCTGAGCAGGAAGGGCTGCATTTCGGCATAAGATTGTAACTGAGCTATGGTGTGCATATCGAAGAGGAAAGTGCCGCCCGCATTTAGTCCGTTGAACGTTTGACGGAAGGCTTGAACCAGCAGCTCAGGCTCCGTCAAATAATTCAAGCAGTCACAGAATGAAATAACGGAGTCTACCGGCTCATGCAGTTCCCATTCGCAGATGTCCTGTTGAACCCAATTCAATGCGCCGCCTTCGGCAAATGAAGAGCGGATCCGATGCTGCTCTTCCTTATCGCGAGCTACGGCTAACATATCCTCAGAGAGATCAATCCCAGTGACCTTAAGGCCAATCTGAGCTAACGGAATGGCTATATTACCGGTTCCGCAGCCCAAGTCTACAACCGTAACCGGTTTGCCATGCTCTTCCCAACACTTACTTGCGAATCGTACCCATTGGGGATAGGGCATATCCTCCATTAATCGGTCATATGTATAGGCGAATTTCTCATAGGCCACTATCGATCACCTTCTATTCTGTTCCTTCTGTCACGGACTCACTATTCTCCACTGCTTTTAGCTTGGTCCAGCTGCCTTGCTGTTCAACTAAGCCGTCTTTCATCAGCTTGCCGATTGCGCGTTTGAATGCACCCTTACTAATCCCGAATTTCTCGCTGATTATATCGGCAGGGGTCTCGTCTGAATAAGGCATTGAGCCATTAGGCCGCTCTTTCAGGTACGCAAGAATGCGGTCTGCATCTTCAACCTGACCTACATGCTTCGCGGCGCGCATGGACAAGTTCACGCGTCCGTCCTCGCGGACGAAGGTCACACGGCAATTCACTTGCTCGCCAAGCCGCAAGCTGCGCGTGCGTTCGCTCTCGTGGATCATACCGATCGCGCCGAAACCAAGCACACCGCCGTCGCACAATACGAATGTGCTATCCTGCAGCGTCTTATAGACGCGTGCATCGACCCATTCGTTCCGCCAGGTCGTCGGCGCCGGGAAAGCGTGCTCCGCGAGCTCCCGCTCACCGGCCAGCTTCGCGGTCAGCCGCCCTTGCTTGTCGTGCGCCAATGTGACGAACACGCGGTCGCCCTTTTTCGGGCGTGCTTCCGTCCACTCGGGCAACTCACGCACCGGCAGCAGAAGCTGCCGGCCGAGTCCCATCTCGAGGAAGCAGCCAAAGCGCGGATGGATGTCAGCGACTTCCAGCAATGCTAATTCGCCAAGGCGAATCAACGGCTCCTTCATAGTGGCGGACAAACGATCCTGTGTATCGTGGAACAAAAATACTTCTACTTGATCCCCTACCGCTACAGTCCCAATAACTTCGCTATAATGCAGCAGCACTTCATCATAACCATCGGTCAAGAAATAACCATTCGGTGATACATCACGCGCAATTTCTAACTTTCTTATCGTTCCAGCTTCTAATGTCATACGATTTCAACCACTTTCGCATCCGACCAGAGCCGTTCAATATTGTAATACTCACGCTCGTCACGATGGAAGACGTGAATGACTACATCCCCTAAATCGATTAATACCCATCGCGCAGAATCAAATCCCTCAATTCCCTTTACAGGAATCCCTTTTTCATTGGCTTGCTTGCGAATTTCTGTAGTGATAGATTGAACCTGCACATCTGAATTTCCGTGACAAATCACATAATAATCGGCTACAAGTGAAATCTTTTGCAAATCAAGCACAACCACATTCATCGCTTTTTTATCTTCAGCCGCTTGGACGGCCATATTCATGACTCGCTCCGGTTGTCTGCTCATCCAATATCAACTCCTATCTTTTCTTTGTGCAACAATTTCATCAATCAAACCATTTCGCGCAATCAAGGTTAAGGGATAAATCTTTTTGCCTTTGCTCAGCAGGAACTGGATCGTGGAATTAAAACCAGCCAATAAAGCTTGATCCAGACTATGTTCTGATATCTCCCGAATAGCAGCTACTTCCGGAAAATCTCGTCCTGGTTCCATATAATCTGCTAAACAAACGATTTTATCCAGCAACGTCATTCCTTCCCGTCCGGAAGTATGGTATCGAATCGCATCAAGCACTTCTGAATCGTGAATGCCGAAATCCGCTTGTGCTATTGCAGCAGCTAATGGTCCGTGCAGCAGTTGCGGGTCATAGGCTAATACATCCTCCGGTAATTGATAGCTCTGATAAGTCTCAACCTGCTTATCAATCGGCCAATACTTACAATAGTCATGAAGCAACGCAGCAAGATCTGCACGTATAGGATCTCCACCGAAACGATTTGCTAACAGAACTGCCGTTGTCCGGACCCCTTGCGTATGGTCCCATCGTCTTGACGGCATCTGCTCCTGGGTTCGCTGAATCAGAGCATTTAGATCAAGATTCATACAATCTACGCTCCTTTATATAAGCGTACACAGCTTCATGCACCATATAACGAACCGATCGTCCTGATAGACACCGTTTTCTGATATCCGTTGAGGAGAGCTCAATCTGCGGCATAGGCGCCACCTGTACACCCCGTTGAATGAAGTCCGGCAGATGGCTCATATCGATCGAATAACCTGGTCTTTGCAGGCCGATGAACGAAATTTTTTGCAGTATGTCCTCGATACGCACCCAATGGGGCAAATACTGAACCATATCCGCTCCGATGATATAACAAAACCGCACGTTCGGATGACGGCGGCATAATTGGTCTACCGTGTCCACGGTATAAGACGTCCCTTCGCGGACCATCTCCATATCTTCTGCACGAAAATGCGGATGATCCGCTATGGCCAGCTTCAACATTTCCAAGCGCTGCTCAGGTGCAGCTTTGGGTGGATTAGGCTTATGCGGCGGGGTGTATGCGGGCATGAACCATACCTCGTCCAGTCCCGCTTCTTCCCTTGCCCGCTCAGCGGCTAATAGATGACCGATGTGTATAGGATCGAACGTTCCGCCCATAATTCCGACTTTCATTTCCCCAACCACTCCAGTCCACAGACCAGCTGTAGCTCCTAAACACTATGGGAGCACGATCTGCTTGTTGTTTTTGGACGGCTTGTATAAAATAATCGTTTTTCCGATTGTCTGTACGACGTCTGCGCCTGATTTATCTGCCAACTCGGCCGCGATTTCTTCACGATCTTCAAGGCAGTTGTTCAGTATGGACACCTTCATCAGTTCCCGCACCTCAATAGCTTCTTCGATGTGTCGGATCAGATGGTCGTTCACTCCGCCCTTGCCAATCTGGAAGATCGGGTCCAAATGATGGGCGAGCGAGCGCAAATATCTTTTTTGTTTACCTGTTAACATGTGTAATAACCCTCTATTCTTTAATTACATAAATGTAAGCCTGAATCATAAAGTGTCAGCGCAGCGCTTTCTCAACCGCATCCCGCATCACTGCTACGGGAGCCGTGACACCTGTCCAATATTCAAAAGCATAGACGCCTTGATAAATAAACATGCCTAATCCATCGTGTGCCCTTGCCCCGCGGGCTTTCGCTTCACGAAGCAGCCGGGTCTCAAGAGGATTATACACAAGATCACTGACCGTTAGTCCTTCATGGAACCAAGAGGTATCAACCAGCACCTCATCCACATTAGGATGCATACCGACCGAGGTGTTGTGTACAATCAGATCTACATGGTCACGGATGTCGTTAATTTGATCGTATCTGATTCCGTACGTCTTAGTATAGCCGTTCAGCGAGTCTGCTAATTCTGTAGCTTTTTCCTCGGTGCGGTTGGCTATCCACATCTCTGCAGTTCCTTCAGCGGCCAGCGCATATGCTACACCTCTTGCTGCTCCGCCAGCTCCTAGCATGAGAACCCGTTTTCCCTTTACAGAGAAGTCAGCTTCCTCTTTCAGAGAACGAACGTAGCCTATACCATCAGTGTTGTAGCCGATCAGATGACCGTTATTGTTCACAATCGTATTAACCGCACCTATCGCCATTGCATGCTCATCAATCTCGTCCAGGTAATCCATTACTTCAATTTTGTGAGGAATCGTGACGTTCACACCTCGGAACCCGAGAGAGCGAATTCCTTCAACAGCTGCTTGTAATTGTCCAGGGCCGATCTGAAAAGCTGCGTATGCTGCATTGAGCCCCAATTCTTGAAAAGCGGTGTTATGCATAAGCGGCGATTTGGAATGCTTGACTGGATCTCCGAATAGGCCGTGCATAATGGTCTGACTGTCTATTATCCCCTGTTTCATTGCTAAATCTCCCATATATCTCGCGATTGATTAGACAAGCGAATCTCTCATGACAACCTTGACACCCTTTGGGGCATGAATCATAAGATCGGCTCCTGTTGTACCATTGACCTTAATCCAGCCAAGCCCCGAGATCAATACGTCCTTCTCGCCGCCCTTAGGAATGCGAATCGCATGTTTCGTGAATGGAGGCAGCTTGTCGATGTCTTCCTGCGATGGAGGGGCAAGCAGCGTCCCTCTATGCTCATTATACAGATCATCCGCACGGGCAAGCTTTGTTCGATGAATGGATAAAGCGTTTGACATATAACAAGTGAATGACTGACGTTCTCCTTTGACGAAATCGAATCGCGCGAATCCGCCGAAAAATAAGCTCTGCTGTTCATTTAATTGAAATACGGTCGGTTTGATCGGCTTGTCCGGAAGAACGATCTGAAGATCCTTTTTCTCCACTAGCTCCGACATTCTGCTGGTGTATACAATTCCTGGTGTGTCGATAATGAATTTGCCGTCATCCAACGGAATATTGACAACTCCCAAAGTCGTTCCAGGGTAGGGTGATGTTGTCAACTCGCCGTCAAGATCACTGAAGTCACGAATTAATCGATTAATCAGCGTTGATTTCCCTACATTCGTCGCACCAACAACAGCAACATTACGGTTTCCTCTGAATTCGCTTAAGGCATCCACTACTCGATCGAAGCCGATATTTTTGCGCGCGCTGCACAGAACGACCTTAGACGTCCAAATTCCGTTTAGCTTGGCTTGCTTCTGCGCCCAGTTCAAGATACGGTTCGAATTGATGGACTTCGGCAGCAAATCGATCTTGTTAACTACAAGCAATACTGGAGCATTGCCTACAAATCGATGTAAGCCGGTAATTAAGCTCCCTTCAAAGTCGAACAAGTCCACAATATGCACAATAAGCGCATCCGTTCTACCCAGCTGGCTCAAAATCTCCAAAAAATCAGCCGAATTGACCGTTGCGCTGGATATTTCGTTGTAATGCTTGATTCGGTAACACCGCTGACATAATAGCGGATCGCGCTCCTGAGCGGACGTCGGTAAATAACCGATCTTCTCCGAATGTTCTGTTTGCAGCTTCACACCGCAGCCTGAGCATGTCTGTTCCATGCGATCGGCTTGTATTGTTAAATCCAACTTGTCACTCCTCCCAATCCATAAGCCCTTTTCTACGCATCCACGAGACAGCAACTCTCTCAATTCGGCGATTAATCCGGGTGAAAAAACCTTCATCTTTCGGCGAGATCGGAACTACCAGGATTGTATGTAATCCTAATCGATTCCCCCCCAGCACATCCGTTAACATCTGATCACCGACTACCACAACTTGTTCCGGGTTCAGCCGCATCATTCCCAAGGCGCGACGGAAGGCTGCATTGCTTGGCTTCCTGGCAGCGGAAATATACGGGACCGACAAGGGGTCAGAGAACCGTGAGACCCGAAGCTCATTGTTATTCGATACAATTACAATTTGGAAGCCCATAGCTGAAACTTTCCTCAGCCAGTTCGTCAGTTCTGGGGTTGCCTGAGGATGTTTTGCCCCAACAAGGGTGTTGTCCAGGTCCGTTATTATCCCTCTTACACCGGTCTGCCACATCCCTTGCAAGTCAATTTCATAAATTGACTTTACACTAAGGCGGGGAATCAGTTTTCTAATCAAAAAGAGGTCACCTCAAAACGAGTTATTATATACGACAAACTATACCATATGTGTCCATCACCTGCAAAAGCAAGTTAAGCCGGCCTACTTTCAACAAACTGCCCCGGCGAGCTTCTTTGCTCCCGGGGCAGTTCATAGACATCTACATGCTTTGACGCAGCTTGTGCACCATACGAGAAACTGCGGATACTTCTTCTTCGGTAATTGAATTTTTACTGTATTTCGCTTTCTCGAACAGACTGAGAAGGGCTTCCAGATCATTTTGAAGCCACTTGTCTTTATTAACCCAGCGCTCGGTCATTTCTCTGGCCGTCTCATCTTCACCTCGCGAGTACCCTTTACGGCGGGCGAAACGGAGTAAACGCTCATATTCCAATACAACTCTTTGATTCAAATTCGGTGAGAAGCGACGAGCGCGTATTAGTGGCAACCACGACTTGCGTGTGCTGAACAATAATAATCCTGCAAGGATTACAACTGCTGTAACACCCGAGATCCAACCAATTACACGAACGGAAACTCCGCTTTCCGCAACTTCTTGCGGTGTAAAATCAGACGGCAGAGCGGGTTCTGTAGATACTACAGGCTCTTCCGGCGGGGTTACAAGTGGGAATACGAAGCCGGAAGTGGGTTCGAATGGGATCCAACCGTAGCCTGCGAAGTATACTTCCGCCCAAGAATGAGCATCGGAATTGCGAACCGTATAGTCCCCTGACCCATTAGGGTCTATCGGTATTTGTTCCGGACCAAGACCATCTTCGGTGGTCAGTACATTTACCCCTGATGAATACCCTTTGACCCAGCGTGCCGGAATCCCCAGCGATCGCGACATAACAACCATTGCGGTTGAGTAGTAATCACAGTAGCCTTCCTGAATTTCGAACAGGAAGCGATCAACGAAATCTTTACTCTTCCCCTTGCTTAAATCCGGGGTATTGGTGTATTTGAAGGAAGTGGATAAGTATTTCTCCAACAGCTTCACTTTATCGTATATCGATGTCCCGCCTTGAGTTACATTCAGAGCCATGTCCTTCACTCGAGCAGGAACCGTGTCCGGCAAATAAAGATACTCATCAAAAGAACGATTCGTTGTCTCGAGCTGCACTTTGCGAAGCTCATCCTCTACTACGATCGGAACTTTGGATACAATAGTGTATGCTTCCGGGTAAGCTTGACGCGACTGTTCATCCCAACGCAGCTCCTCCAAACGAGCTGCCCATTGAACAGGAGAATAGTTCGTTATGGCTCCGTTGTTAATGGTCTGGATCTTGTCGATACTGAATGCTCCGAACAACACAGGATATTTCTCATCTTTGTTCAACATGGTTACCGTCTGGGTAACTTCAACAGTCTTAAGGTTCGAAATATTCAATCGGCTATCCTGCTGCAGATCCGTTTCCGGTGTAACAGCGGATACTGGAGACCTTTTCTCTGAATCGCTCTTAATCCAACCCTTGCCCGTATACAGGGATCGAGTTTCTCCTCGCCAATAGCTTCGATGAGACGTACTTACCGTCATTACAGGCGAATAGTCAAACTCGAAATTACTGCCCAATGCGGAATCGTTCCGACTGTATCCTGACGTTGCATCACCCGAGAAGATCGAACTATTACCGAGCCCTTTATTGAAAAAGCTGACCTCTTCACCTTGCCAATTTTTCCACATGGTGTAAGGATCTTTAAGTACAGCACTTACGTTTGGAGCAAGTGTTCCTAAGAACACGATAAGCGACACCAAGAACACGATCGGAACTGCAACAGAAGCCGGATACTCTGCCAAGCTGGACCAGCCTACGGGATTCTTTTTCCGCAAGCTCGCGAAGTGATGGATGATGAGCAGGAATAGTCCGCATAGAATGGTCATTGCAGCTTGCGGCCAAAGCACGACTACACTGTATGAATCTTTGACCGCGTAGAATAACAAAGTCGCGATCATAAGGACAAAAATTCGCCATTTGGCACCCACCCACCATCTGGCCACCCAGAAGCTGGCCCAAGTGACGATGCTGAACCAAAGGTAAGGCAACAGCTGTGAACCGTTCACATCCACCAGATGAACGATCTCATCCCAGGAGCCTACACTACCGCTAATAAATTCATATCCAAGTTGAGAGCTAAGTACATAGAGCAATAATCCGAGTTGAATAATGACTCTTAGAACCCAAGGCAACCGAGGAAACAGTTCAATGAAAACGGTACAAAGGAGGGTCAACTTCACAATAACAATCGTCTCTGGCAGCCATAACTGATCTTCCTTGGAAATCCATAATATATATTGCAGCATATACAGCCCTACAAAAAAAACCGTCAGGCGAATAGGCCAATCCTTCAAAACGATGGAGCGAAACCAATTGTTAGTATTCATTCTAGCCTCGCACCCCCAGACCTTGATTCAAATCTTCAAGAGAAGCGACCGGGTAACCCATAAAACCTTTAACATGCATCTGCTTTCTCCAAGCTTCCTGTGCTGATTCAGGCTGTTCCGAGCTTATCCACATATGACAAGGATTCATTTCTCTATGATCAATCCAAGACATTGCCTGAAGAAGCGGTTCGCCATATTGAGGACTAATCACAGTAAAGAAAGTCCCAGGCGTAAATTGTCTGGCACGATTCTTCAAAACCTCGAGCAAAGTGTATGGGCCGTCGGGTTCTACGTCAATCAGGTGATTCCCGATAATTTTGTGATGGCTGGAGCTTAGCTTGGGCTCAAAGTAGTTCGATTCCTTGCCGACTGATACTAGACCGAGGGCGAGATCCTTGCGTGCCCCGTAATCTAATAGCGAAGCGGCAATGGAAACCGCCAGCTCGAAATGCTCCTTATTCTTGTAATGCTTGGGATTGCGGTCCAGCAAAACAATCGTCTTAGGCAAGGATTCACGCTCGAATTCTTTGGACTTCCACGTTCCTGTCTTGGCCGTAGCATTCCAATGAATACGGGATAATCGATCTCCGTAAATGTATTCTCGGACACCGTTGATCTGAGTCGTTTCCCGATGCGACCTGGTCGAGGCAGAATGATGATGCATGCCTCTGAACATTTGATGCAGCTGCTTCCACTCGCGAATATGTACTTTGCGCGGAAGGACACCGAATGAATACGGCATCGACATGCGTCCCTTGGATTCGAACAGACCAAATATATCTTCCGTGGAGCATTCCGTTTGACCGAAAGTATAGAACCCTCGACGCAGAGGAGGCGTCCGGTACGAAATTTCCCCTCGGCGTTTCCAATCCGGAGTAAGGTAAGATTCGAATACTTGTTCCTCTGCTCCTTTGCGGACAAGCTGATCCTTGATCGACACGAAGGGAATAGGCCAGAAGCCTGGAATTTGCACTCGGATCTGAACGGCTAACGAAGTACCAGCCTCAAGCACCTGCTCATGATTGGGATTAAGCAGCATTCGTTCACCCTGTGTCTTGGCAATGCCGCTCCAACGGCTTAGGCCGAGGTACAGACAGAGCACCGAAACAATAATAAAAACCATAAATGCCAGTTTACCGCCTTGAAAAAGCAAATACATCAAGCTGAACACAAAGGTTAGTGAAACACCCCAGAAACGGGGTGAATATTTAGCTAATAGACTCATCCCTGATCACCTCGTTTCGCAACAAGTTACTTCTCTATGCGGACAGGAACACGAACTTGCGTAAAGATCGAATCAAATATAGAGCTAAGCGTTGTCCCTTCTATTCGGGCTTCAGAATGAAGAATCATCCGATGGCCTAATACGTTGACTGCAAGTGTTTTGATGTCATCAGGGATGACAAAATCACGGCCTTGAATGAACGCATACGCCTTAGCTGCTTGCATGAGCGACAAGGTTGCCCTCGGACTGGCCCCCAGGAAGACGGAAGCATGCTCACGTGTTTTGCGTGTTAGAGATACTACATAATCAGCTACAGCATCGTCTACATGGACTTCCCTTACCCGATTTTGCATTTCCAATACTCGCTCCATATCAGTAACCGCTTGCAGCTTGTCGACTGGATGACCGCCTGCTTGTGCGAACAGCATTCGCTTCTCAGTCTCATGGTCCGGATAACCTAAACTGAACTTCATCATGAACCGATCCAACTGTGCTTCGGGCAGGACATAAGTCCCTTCGAAATCAATCGGGTTCTGTGTAGCCATCAACAAGAATGGGTTTGGAAGCGGATGTGCTTCGCCATCTACGGTTACATGGCGTTCCTCCATCGCTTCGAGCAAAGCGGATTGTGTCTTCGTCGTTGCGCGGTTGATCTCATCTGCCAGCAAAAAATTCGTCTGCACAGGGCCTGGCCGGAATATAAATTCTTCATCCTTGGGATGGAAAATGGAAACACCAGTAATATCAGTAGGCAGGAGATCGGGATTACATTGAATACGGCGGAACTGGCCGTTGATTGACTTGGCAAGAGCTTTAATCAGAAGGGTCTTGCCCGTGCCTGGCACGTCTTCTAGCAGTACATGTCCACCAGCAAGCATTGCGGTTAACAACAGTGTAATTTCTTGCTCTTTTCCCAATATGCAGGAGCTTAAATTAGCTTGAATTGCCTGTAAAAGTCGTACATCCTCGTTAAACAATGCGTCCATTTGATCCCGCTCCTCCTCTAGGTCTCTCTGCCAATTAAACTGAGTGTTCTAAAAGTGTATACACGTGTGTTAATTCTATATTACTAGAAATAGTAAAACCCGTATAGTACCCGTCCTTACAGAAAAATTTGTATTATTTAGCCTATTGCAATTACTTGAGCCAGAAGCATATACGACTGTAGTAAAACAATTTAGCCTAAAAAAAGGCCGTCCATAATCAATACGAATATGAACGATCTTTTGTTTCAAAAAGTAGGACCAAAGTCCAAGTTTCTTAATTCCTCCCAACAGCAAAAAGCCGCTCCTGGAAGCGGCTTAACGATGATCGTTTTGCAATTCTACAAAAGTAAGAGCAGCAAGATGACAAGCAGCACAAACAGGATAAGAATAAGGGTAAACTCTGATATTCGTTGTTTCGAGCTCATTCGCGTCCGACTCCTGTCACTAGAATAGTCATTTACCCTATCCTATGCCGCAATACTAGGCCTGCAAACCGGACATTTGCCTATTTCAACCTAGAAATCGTAGGTAGAAGTTTAGTCCTCCACGGGGTCCAGACTCTCTTCGATGTTCGCGGAGCGTAATCAGGTTCAGGCCTTAATCCCGCAATCGTCTTCACGGCACGCTCAGCAGAGCGGCCCATATTCAACTTGGCGGCTCGATCTTTCATGACTGCAAGCCCCTCCGTCTCTCCAAGCAAAAACTCCAGCTTCTCTACGAGATCATTTTCTCCTTCGGCTCTAAGCGCTACTCCAGCCTGCAGGAGGAACCGCGCGTTATCTTCTTCCTGACCTGGTAATGGACGGTAGAGCAGTATGGGGAGCTGCATCGCAATCGCCTCCGTTGTGCTGAGTCCCCCAGCTTTGGTTATGACCAGATCGGCCAAAGCCATATACTCGTCGATATGATCTACAAACCCTATGGGCAAGATGTGATGTCTACTCCCTTGAGCGAGCTCCTTCAGCTGCTCTATCGCTTTATGATTATGTCCACAGCATACGATGAACTGGAGATTGGAAGTTAAGGAAGGGCTTTCCAGCTGTCTCAGCAGCTTGGCTCCGATCAGCCCGCAGCCGCCTCCCATCAACAGAATGACAGGTTGATCTGTGCGTAAACCATGCTTTTCACGCAACTGTTCTATGTTGCTCTTCCCGCTGCTGTAAAATCGGCTGCGAATCGGAATGCCCGTCACACGAATTCTTTGTGAGGAAATTCCTCTTGCTTGAAGGAGCCTGCGCACTTGGTCTGAGCCTACCAGATAACGATCCGTACAGGGATGAACCCAATAGCTATGATCCGTATGATCCGTTATTACCGTTACAGTGGGCACTTCGATTAATTTCTGCTCCTTCAGGACAGAAAGTGCTGCGGCTGCTGGAGGAAATGTGCTGACAACCATCGTTGGCTGAAACTCATTCAACAATTCCATCATCCTGCTCGTTCCAAGTCTCGCAAGCATATGCATGGATTTGGAAATTACACCCGGCTCTCTCGTTCGCTCGAATAGAAATCCGTATAGACTGGGCCATACACAAACGCCCCTTACGAATAAGGATCTGCCGAATTCATGGGTATGAGGATGCATCCACTCCATGTAGTCAACGACGCGGACACAGGATCTGGGGTATGTCTGCTCATAAGTTTCTTGCAGAGCTAACGCAGCTTGACGGTGGCCTTCACCATAGCGGCCCGTTAAGATGAGTATCCGTTCATTCATAGTCCTAGTCCGTTCCATTAATCGCACTCCTTAAATCTTGTTATAAGGCCTTCTAGCCAAAGTTCATCTTGTTATCCTCATATTAACCCAAAATGAGCTGTGATCAAAACAGACCTTTGCAGGTATAAGGGCTAGACCTAAGTCTAGAATATGGGGTAGTAAAAATTGGGCTTGACATGGATGGCTAAATTCAAATAAAGTAAGAATCATTAAATGTTGATCAAAGCGATGATGGAGACAAGTAAGCTAGGCTGTCCTGATCAGGGACGGAGTGCCACCGACTGAGAGCACCCCGAAGGAAACAGCAGCTGAACATTCACTCCTGAGCAGATTCTTGAACGCCCTTGATTGTATAGGGGTATGTAGAGGTTATCCGGCCACACACCGTTACCGTGACAAGTGAGATGCGTATATTCACGATCGAGCCAACTGCTTGTCGAGGATAACACGCTCTAATTAGGGTGGTACCACGGTTCCCCGTCCCTTTCCAGGACGGGGGCCTTTTTTGTTTTTCCATAATCTAATCAAGGAAAAGGAGTGGATTCAAGATGAGTAACCAAGAGTTGGATGCGCTGCGTGGTCAGCTGGATGAATTAAATCGTGAGCTGCTTGAACTAATTTGCAAACGGGGGGCCATCACCCAAGAGATCGCAATTGTTAAACAGACACAAGGAATCCCTAAGTATGATCCTGTCCGGGAGAAGCAAATGCTCGATGTACTCGCCGCTGCAAATATAGGACCATTCGACGAAGCTACTATTCGTCATCTGTTCAAGCAAATATTCAAAGCATCACTGGATTTGCAGCAAAAGGATCACAAGAAACATTTGCTCGTGAGCCGCAAACGCCAGACCGATGACACCGTGGTGAGATCAAAAAATGTAGCCATTGGCGGCGGAGCTCACATCATGGTCGCTGGTCCTTGCTCAATTGAAAGCTATGAGCAGGTGAGGACCGTTGCAGCAGCCCTTAAAGCTTCGGGTGTTCATGTTATAAGAGGCGGTGCGTTCAAACCCCGCACGTCCCCGTACGACTTCCAAGGTCTAGGCGTAGAAGGGTTAAAGATTCTGAAGGAGGTTGCTGACGAGTTCGGACTTGTCACGATAAGTGAGATCGTTAATCCCGCACATATGGAGCTGGCTGAACAATACATCGATGTAATTCAGATCGGGGCTCGCAATATGCAGAACTTCGAGCTGTTAAAAGCCGCGGGCGAGGCGAAGATCCCAGTCCTGTTGAAGCGCGGAATCGCTGCGACGATGGAAGAGTTCCTGATGGCCGCAGAGTACGTTGTCTCACGCGGGAATACCCAAGTGATGTTGATTGAACGAGGTATTCGAACGTACGAGAAATGGACACGGAACACATTAGACATTTCTGCAGTGCCGATTCTTAAGCAGGAAAGTCATCTTCCCGTGCTAGTAGACGTAAGTCATTCTACAGGACGCAAAGATATCGTGCTGCCTTGTGCAAAAGCCGCGCTTGCCGCTGGAGCCGATGGTATTATGATCGAAGTTCACCCAGATCCCCCAACTGCACTCTCTGACGCCGATCAACAACTTACGATCCCTCAATTCGATCAATTCTTCTCTCAATTGAAACAGTCGGGACTGTTTAACCAGAAGTAAAATAGGTGCTGCGGCTCTTAGCATTGATACGGACCCTGTTTTTTGCTTATAATGAGGATATGATATAACAAATGTTAGTTTGATATAGCAAAAACTCTAAGCAAAAAAGGGGTTCCTATTTTGAAGCAAAATCGATATAACGTTCCGGCCCTCGAAAAAGGGCTGCTAATTATTGAAACATTGGCCAAAAGCGAGCAGCCGCTTGGGATAACCGATCTGTACGCGCTTTGCGGCTTGCCCAAATCATCCGTATTCATGATTCTTACGACCTTGGAAGATTTGAATTTCGTAGAGAAATTAGCCGGAGATAAATACAAGCTTACATTGAAGCTATATAATTTGGGAGAATTGGTGTTAACCAAATTGAATATACGTGAAGTGGCGAGACCGTTTATGGAGAAAACGGCGCAGGACCTGGGTTTCACCGTCCACCTGGCGCAAATGGAATACGGAAAAGCGGTCTACATCGAGAAAGTTAACGGTCCCGGGTTCGTCCAGTTCTCAACTAAGGTTGGATTGGCTTGGTCGCTGCACAACTCCGCGATCGGCAAAACACTTGCTGCCTATTTGCCAGAGAAAGAGCTGGATCGTATTATTGAGATTCAAGGTATGGAAGCGACAACAGCCAATACTATGACCGATATTAATGTATATAAAGATTTCTTAAGAACGGTTAGAGAAGCAGGCTACGCAGTAGAAGACGAAGAAGGCGAATTAGGCATCCGCTGTATCGGCGCTCCCATATGGAACAATGCAGAGGATGTTGTTGCTGCGATCAGCATAACCGCGCTGCGAAACGATTTGCCAACTAGCAAATTCCAAGAGGTCGGACAATATTTAAGCGATATCGCTATGCAAATATCCCGCAGTATTGGATACAAGCAGTAGTAGATTCGACCTCCAACAGCCGTTAAATAGGCAAAAAACCTGACTGCGGAGTCAATCGCGATCAGGTTTTTTGTATATTGGGAATCTATTAGGCCTTCTCGTTAACAGGCACTTTGGCAAAGTGATTGGCTACCTTACGGATAGCGGCGATCGTGTCCTCAATGTCCTGTTCAGTGTAGAATTCATTCACTCCGAATCGGATCGCTGTACTCAGAATCGCTTCCGCATTCGGGCAATCTCCCTCACTGTACGTCACACCCGTAATATCGAACGGATAGTTGCTGCCCAAATAAGCTTGACGCTTCTGGAAGATAGGCTGCATGTACATAACAGCTGCGATGTACCCTGCCTGGTTCGGGATTCCTTCGGCTGCCAATGCATCACTGAATTCTTTGCGCGTGCAAGTCAACTGGGATTCATCGATCCGCATCATGTAGAACCAATACGTACAGTGGTTGCCTTCTTCTACCTTGTGGGCAGAAATACCCGGTAAGCCGCTAATGCCTTGAGTAATCCGATCGCCGTAAACATGGCGTTGGTCGCAGATCCAAGGCAATTTCTTCAGTTGAGCAATACCGACAGCACCTTGGAGCTCAGTCATCCGATAGTTAGGGGCCAGGAAATGAAGATCCTTCTGGACATCATCACCGAGGCGCTTGAAATTTTTATCTGCGAATGCATGAGTTACCTTATAGTCCTGCTCATCGCCAGAGTTAACCGTTACGATTCCGCCATCGCCAGTTGAGATATGCTTGAAATCATTCGTGCTGAAGCAGCCGTAATCACCGATCGTTCCAATATAGCGACCTTTATACTTAGTCAAATAACTTTGAGCGCAATCCTCAATAACCTTCAAGTTATGCTTGCGCGCAATCTCCATGATCGGATCCATATCAGCCGGGTTGCCTGCTAGATGGACGACAACGATCGCCTTCGTACGAGGTGTGATCTTGGCTTCAATCGACTTGGGATCCATATTATACGTATTAGGATCAAGATCGGCGAAGATTGGAATAGCATTCTGATACAAAATCCCGATTAAAGTACCTTGGTCTGTAATTGGGCTGGTAATAATCTCATCCCCGACTGAAGTGCCGATAGCGCCTAGAGCTACATGGATAGATGCAGTGCCGGAAGTAGTGGCTACGCTGTATTTGACTCCATAAATGTCATTGAAATCACTTAAGAACTGCTTGACCTTTTTACCGAAGTGATAAAATAGAGTATTCTGTTCCAGTGCTTCTACTAACTCCTTGGCTTCTTCAAGTCCGAATCGCTTCCCGGTTCCGAAAGGTGTAGTCTTCGTTTTTGGTCCGCCGTGTATGGCCAACTTCTGATCAGTCATTGCGAATATCCCCTTTGCAGTGCTAATTTTGCCTTCATTATAGTACTGGGAAGAAGCGGTTACACGCCAATTTGTATATAAAAACAGGACAAAAATTGCTACAATAGAGAAAGCATGAACATATTACTGAGACGGCAAAGCGAGGAGCGTTTTATGACTCATTTCCCCATTTTCCAAGATAGTCTGCGTTTGAATACGTTTAAAAGAGGGGAGCTCCCGCTATTCATCACGCATTATAATGTAATGAACAGCTATCCCGTTCACCATCATGAATTTGTAGAGATCTCGTTAGTTACCGATGGCAGCGGGACTGAAATTATAAATGGCACTGAGCACAAGTTAAAGCCGGGCAGTATTTGTGTGCTTCTTCCGCATCATCTGCATGCTTTGACGATTGATGCCGGGAAGCCTTTGCGCAAGTTTTGCTGCATGTTCGACATCAACTTATTGTTCCAAGCCGAGTTCTCTGAAGTCGGACAATGGCTCGTCCAGTTAACGGATGATTCCTGCCCGTTCTATGATCTTCCTGAGCAGGCTTACGAGTCAATCCGAGCAGCTATGTGCACGATTGAAGCCGAATATGCTTCTGATTCCATTGGCAAACAAGGATTTATGCGGCTCAAGCTGTTGGAGACGATCTATCTCTTTTTCCGTCACCATCCGGAATTCAATACAGCAAGGCAGCCTATCGCAACACAATTCGCTGAATGGGAATTCGTGAAATACGTTAACACGCACTTTCTCGAAGAAGAGCTGTCGCTCGAGAATGTGGCAGATCGGTTCGGCGTCAGCATCTATGTCGTTCGTAATTCATTCAAGCGTCTGCTAGGTAAAAACTTCCTGGAATACTTGCACTTGCTGCGTGTGCGTAGAGCATCCAGCTTGCTCGCAGCCACTGATATGTCGATATCCGAAATCGCCTATGACGTCGGGTTCTCTTCTCTGCGCTCCTTCACAAGAGTATTCAAGGAAACAACCGGCATGAGCGCATCTGATTTCCGCGATACTCACTTTACTCCGGATGAAATGCATTAAAAAGAGGAGCTTTTCCCGATAACTTTTAGTCCATTGTGCCGCCCTGATCCCGCCGATTCCAGAGCCTCATTCGTCTGTGCAAAAATGTGCTCCAACCCGATCCTCTCATCCAGCCCCGACTTTCTCAAAACCTCTCTAGGCTGTGACTGAAGATTTGCAATCCACACTTCACCGCCTAGTTGGCTGATTCGCCTTACGGCTGAGGCCATGCTCGCTTCCCCTGTACTATCCATCATCGGAACCATGCTCATCTCCAGCAGCAACACTTCAGAAGGATTGCGGAACTTGCCGATTACGTCTTGCTCGAACTTAGAAGCCGTTCCGAAGAATAGCGCCCCCTCCACATGAACAAGTGTAACTTTTTGATCAAGCGTGTGGGATGCTTCATCTGCCGCTACTGTTAGATGACTCATCTTTTTGACAAAGAAAAGGACGGCTAGAATTAATCCAACCTCAACGGCAGTAGTTAAATCGAGCAATACGGTTATCAGGAAAGTGCAAAGCAGAACTACTGAATCGCTCGTTCTCATCCTGAGAATATGGGCGAACTCCCGCCGCTCACTCATGTTCCACGCAACGACCATTAAGATTGGAGCTATCGCGGCTAGTGGAATGTTGGAAGCGTACGGGGCAAACAAAACCAACACGGCTAATACTACAAGGCTGTGCACCATGCCCGCAATCGGACTGGCAGCACCGCTTTTGATATTCGTTGCCGTACGCGCTATCGCCCCTGTAGCCGGAATACCCCCGAATAACGGAGCAGCAATATTCGCTACCCCTTGTGCGATTAATTCACGGTTGCTCTTATGGCGCTCTCCTGTCATGCCATCTGCAACTACTGCTGATAAAAGGGATTCGATCCCCCCAAGCAGCGCGATCACAATTGCTGGTTGAATGAGCAGCCTGATTCGCTCAAACGTGATCTCAGGCCACTCCAAACCTGGAAATGTGCTGGGAATTGCGCCAAATGTGGAACCAATCGTCGCTATCCGGCCGTCAAACAACCAAAGCGCAAGTAGCGTAGAAACAACAAGACCTATGAGCGAGCCAGGAATCTTGGGAAGCAATCTCGGTGTTACTAAGGCCACTGCTAAACATACGATGGAAGTAATCAAACTGTATGGATTCAGCGAAATAATGTGAAGTGCTATCTCCTTCATGTTCGGTAGAAAATGCTCATGTTTATTAATTCCGCTTAAACCCAAAAAATTAGCTATTTGCCCTGTGAATATGATAACAGCAATTCCAGCAGTAAAGCCGATTGTAACGGGACGCGGAATATAGCGGATTAGCGCTCCAAGCTTGAACAGACCCATCAAGATGAGCAATATTCCCGATAATACCCCCGCTATGAGCAGATTCTTATACCCATACTGAATCACTACAGCCAGCAGAACAGGCACAAAAGCTCCAGTCGGTCCCCCAATCTGGAACTTGGACCCGCCTAAGAGAGAAATGATGAAGCCCGCAATGATTGTAGTGTAAATCCCATATTCAGGCTTGACTCCGGCTGCAATAGCAAAAGCCATCCCTAATGGAATGGCAATAATCCCTACAACTACCCCTGAAGTGATGTCCCTGCGCAAATGACTTGTGCTGTACCCTTCAAATCTTCCAGATAGCTTCACAAAAATCTCTTCTCTCATATATTTGATTATTTGAATATATAGAGAATATACATCTGCGCAGCAAGTCCTGTCAATACACAATCAGCCTTTGCGAATATCCTCTAACAAGGAAATCGCGTCAACCAGATGATTATCGAAAATTTGCCTGGCTACACTTAGCAGATCCTTGATCAGCGGATCTCGAAGGGAATATATAACCGACGTTCCTTCCTTGGTACCAATGACTACACTTTTACTGCGAAGCACAGCTAACTGCTGCGAAACTGCCGAGCCTTCACTTCCAAGGATCGTTTGCAACTCATTCACATTGCGATCCCCTTCGCTCAGCACTTCCAGGATCCGTATGCGAAGAGGGTGCGCTAAAGCTTTGAAAAACTCTGATTTGAAATTCTGAATATCACGATTCATATTACAAAGCCCCTTACTCTTTTATCCTAATGTTAGGGTGATGATTTGAAAATTCGGATGCGTTTCCACTCATATACACAAAGCCCGAACACAATAACGGCTGCCAGCGAAAGAATGGAATTGTACAGGAAGACCAGCTTCACTCCAATTATACCACTCACAAATCCTCCTAATAAACTTCCGATAATACGCGCACCGACTAAGCTAATTAATCCGTACAATGTTTGTCCGCTTGCCTTCCATTCGGCAGGCATTTCTTTATTGATATATATCGCCATCGTAACCGACAGCACAATAAAAGTCAGTCCATGCAAGCCTTGAACCGGCAATGTCCAATAAGGGCTTGAGATCTTGTAGAATAGAAACCATCTGGCAGACGAGGCCAATGCAGCTCCTATTAATATATAGTGAATCTTTACTCGTTTTAACAATTTATTAGCAAATAGGAGAAATGGAATTTCACTGAGCGAGGAGATTACCATCGACCAGCCAATTAACGCATTGCTGCCGCCCATTTCCTGTAGATGGATGGCAAAAAAGGTGTAATAATATCCCAAAGTGGCCTGAATGACAAAACTTAATCCTAAATACATCAAAAGCTTCTTATTACGGAATAAGACCCAAATGCGTGTCTTCCGTTCACCTCTCGGATAACCGGCTACGGAAGGCATGCGCAGCACCAACAAGAATGCAATCGCCATAATAATAGCGTACACCGCAAACATAGAATCTGTGTTTTCCCGTGCAAGTGTGCCAAAACCGACGGACATGATTGCAAATCCGATCGTTCCGCCCATGCGGATCATCCCAAAGCTCCATTTGGTCTGTTTGTCCAATTCCTCCAGGGTGATCGCGTCACTAATAGCCGGAATCGACGATTGAAAAAAAGTGATGACTGAAATCAGGATCAGACAATATAAATACTGATCGGAGATAGGAAATAATAGAGCAGTAAGTGCGCTGCCCAGAATCAAAATTTTCAACACATCATTTTTCTTTTTGGATCGATCGGCCATACTCCCCCATATAGGCTGGCCCAGCATGGCAATAAAAGGACCGAGTCCGAGCAGAACGCCAATTTGAGGCTGCGAAAATCCGGTATTATGTAAATATACGGGGATGAACGTGCCGAATACGGCCGCTCCCATATAAAGAATAACGTAATAAAGTAGAAAAGTATTGGATTTCGTAATCTCTCACTACCTTTCAGTCGAGTTTATTTTCTACTTTAACAGAATCGCGAATAAATACAACAGCAGCCAAAATCATATTGACTTTGGCTGCTGTCAGTCGAATCATCTCTATATCAGAGCTGAAAATTCAAGAGGGTCGCAAGTGTATCCGGTTTAATCGGGAGGTTAAGCTCAAGTTCTGTTCCATCACTAGTGGCAACTCTGCTTCTGATATGATCCTCTTTCCGAACAACTTCCTTCGTATGTGCATTATCGTCTCTATTAATCATACAGGCAAACAGGAAGCCGGCGCATGAGATTTGATGAAAATCAAACGATTGGGAGTGTCCAGAGTAAATCACAAGATCCACGTACTTCCTTAAGCCATCCTCGGAAATTTCCCATTCGAAGTCGGTTTTTTCTCCCAACAGCCCGTACATCGCTTCTAACGTCACACGAATCGATTCGATGCATACATCTACCCTTCCACCTTGCTTCTCAATCCGGATATTGTCCTGATTACCGCCTAGTTCAAAACGAACCCTAAGATCGGAAGCCACTATTCTCCCATTAACCCGATCCAGATTCGGATGCGTTCCTCCGCCGTCAGTGGCAAAATTAATGCCAAACAGCACGTTCCCCTGCTTCTGTACACTCGTAAATACCGCCGATGAATAGTCGTACCCATCGTGAAGGACACGCAAATGAATATAAGTGCTCTGTGATCCGTTAGCTATGTACGCCAGTAAATTCCGGCTTTGATTCCACATAATATTGCAATTGAAAGTGCCCAATGATAGAGTGCTGTCCATATACAGCGTTGCTCTTTTCTCCCGCCCGTCCTCCTTTGGTTTGGATACGGGTTGGTTCGACTCTCTATCTACATGCTCGGTAAACAAGGAGTAGTATTTGTCTGGGCATTTAATCTGATTGCCATACCATGTAATGCCGTATTTAAAATCTTGTTCCGGTAAAAATTCGACTTCCCCGTCGCAAGCCAATTGCAGAAAAGAAAGCTTTTCGGGCGGAAGCAGGGTTTCATAGGCACGGCTATGCGGACCGGACCATTGCCTCAACCGCGGGTGAAAATGATAGGCCACCATGCTCCAGGCGATGTCCAGAACCTCTGATACCATAAGACGCGCTTCGGCATTCTGAGTTTCCGTTGCAATGCTCGACAGTTCCTCGATGGAGACAATGGCATAGGTTGGACTGTTATACTCGCTGAATGAACCTTGTTGCTTGGTATATAGGTAAAACCGCTCCAATCGGTCTAGACCGTAACTCCGGTAACGCTCCTCCCCGAAGCATTCCCCGGCGATTAAGGTTACGAAAGCTCCCATGATGGCTATATTCGTGTACTCCGGTCCGACATTTCGCTTGATAATGGCATCGCAGCTGTTATAAATGGCTTGTTTCGTCCTGTCCAACAATGGCTGCGGAAACAAGTCGGCGTACCGGGAAACAGCAAGCAGCAGCTGTTTGCCGCAAAAATCGGCCCAATTCCAATCAGGGGGCGACATTTGCTCAAGAGGCTCCTCATAGAACCACGACCAAATACCAAACGTGTGCGACGATCGATCGGTATCCTGCAACGAAACCACTTGGTCGATAATGTGAAACGCTCTTTCGCGGTATTCCGAAAGCCCGCTATCCAACAATGCAACTGCATATAGGAGAGCATCCCGTGTTGGATGAACGAAATCAGCCGCTTTTATGGTTGTATGATAGCCAGGGCTCTTGAAAGGTCTGCGAAGCATGCGCAGCTCCGGATTGTACTCTTTATGAAAGGAATTCAAGCTCTTAAGGAATTCGGGAACCCATATATCCTTCTCGATCCTAGACATCACACTTCTCCCTCTCTACATCGAATGACGTTCCAGCTTCTCACGCTTTTCCCATTCCCGATCTCTATACTCGCTTGGGGTAAGACCGGTAATTTTTTTGAAAATACGGGTAAAGCTGTTAACGTTCGTGTATCCCACCGACTCCGCTATGTCGCGGATCTTCTCGCTGCTTCCGCTCAGCAGCTCTTTCGATTTGTCGATGCGAATCTCCATTAGGTAGTCGATGAAATTACCGCCCGTATAATCTTTGAACATTTTACTTAAGTGAGACACACTCAGATGAAATTGGTCAGACAAATAATTCAGTGACAAATCGCCGTGCATATAATTTTGTTGAATGAATTGAATAATTTTCTCAATGGCATCATTTTTCTCCCGGTTGCTCCGCCGGTTTTTGATCCCATTGATATATCCGATCAAGATTCCGGCAGCAAAATCACGAATTTGCACCAAGCTTTCATGCTGCTCCAGCACTTCATGGACATTCTGAGCAGGCACCAGCTCCTCCTGGGACACCCCAATCTCACCAGCGACAACAGCAGCCTTCATCAGAAGCTGCACGATAAGCTGCCTGATTATGTCGGGAGGGACATTGGAGGAGGCAAGCGAATCAAACCAGATTCGCACCTGATGCTGCAGCTTGTCCTCGTCCAGAACCTTAATTGAATCGATCATGCTGTCCGTAAAGGCGAACAAGCGGGGAAACTGCCCGGTGTTATACACTTGAAGCTCATCCGCAGAAATAATCGTATTATTTCCCATGACGAGCTTGTATTTCAATGCTTCCATCGATTGCTTATGGGATACATGAATATCCCGCATGTTGCGTACCTCTGCACCAATTCCAATCGTAACGGTCTTCTTGAAATGCTCCTGGACGAAGTTTTTGAGCATGTCGGCTACTGCGACCGCACGAAGCGCATGCTTCTCCACATCTTCATCATCGAAGCTCAGAATGATGGCGCATTGCCCGTCTTCCCACTCGATTGCAGCACCTTTGCTTTCCGCGTTGATCAGCTCTTCGGCAATGTTACATAAGGCATAGGCATACAGATGCAGATCACGGGCGGAGGCAATGTCCGACTTTCGGTCAAACTCAGCGCTCATGACGATATAGAAGTTCGGGTGAAGCTGTACGCCCACAAGCTCCATGTACTGAGCGAAATTGCGATTTTGCGCAGGGTAATTCGTCAAGATCTCCATCAAGAGACGCCATTTCATGATCGGCTTACTCTCCTTGATCTGCTTCTGCAGCTGCTCACTGTCCGACAATATGTTCTGAACCACATTCTCAAAATTCACAAACACATTGCCGTTCTTCCACTCCGACCCTTCGTATAACGGATGAGATTTCAGCTTTTTGGAGAGATTGGCGATAAACCGGTTGAGCGGGTTCAAGGTCCAGAGACCAACAAGAACAGCTAAAATGCCGGCAGCAATGAATAAGACGGCAGCAATGAAGATCAGGGCGTTTCTCACCTTGATCAGCGGTTTATTTAGTTGAATTTCCGGCACAACATTGACGATTTTCCATCCCGTATAGGCAGAGGTTACGTGGAATACAGAGCTGGGTTCCCCATCGACCTTCGCTTGGAAGCTCCCTTCATTGGATCCGCTCAACACTCGTGCCATGACTTCGGATTTACTCATATCTGCGCCAAGAAGGCTCTTATCTGCGCTCGATACGATGAGGCCGTTAGGATCAAGCATAAACGTATCGCCAAGGCTTCGGTTATTCGCGTCTGTCAATAGCTGGTACAACGCTTCTTCCTTGATGTTGATCGCAATTGCTCCGCGCCTATACCCTGGAGAATGGATCAGCGGATATGTTCGGACTAACGTCACGACGTTGCGATAGATCGGGAAATTCGAAGTGCTTAACGAGAGCTTGCGGGTCGGCAGCCAGCTTGAATACCCCTCGAACTTCTCGAATTGACGAATCCAGTCATGGTCATCCGGTGTTTGTTCATCTTTCAATGTATTTCCTGAAAACAGAAGCTTCCTGCCATATGAGTACATATCCAAGGAATAGACGTATTCACCGGAATTCACAATGCGGTTGAAATAGCTGCTGAGCCGATAAACGTTGTTCCGGTTCTCCTCTTCATTCATTTCGGAGTCGAAAAACTTCTTGATATCTTCATTTTCCAGCATCTGAATCGTTTCTTTATCAATCGTTTGCAGCATGAGCTCTATTTTATGATCGATCTGGCTGAGCAGCGCCATGTGGGTATTCGTTGACTCATACTTCAATCGATTGGTTGCCACCCAATACGATACAAAAGAAATCATGGATACAACAAAGAACAGGAGCAAGATCAGCACCAAAACCGTCTTTTTCGTTGACCGGTAATGAAAGATGTTCATGCCCTGTTCCCTCCGTTTCACTAGCTGTTATTTGAAGTTAGCTTTGTTCTTATCGTACCATTCCTGCGCCAATTGTTCTGCTTTGTCACCGCCCAGACGTTTCCACTCTGCACGGATGTCTTCGAGCGCTTTCTCCGCTGAGTAATTGCCTTGGGTGACGGTCTTAGCTCGGATCGTATCAATCGTCTTCTGAAAAGATGCTTTTAACTCGTTGATTTCTGTGACATTAGGTTGATAAGGGATGTCGCGACGGAACTTGTTCTTTGTTGCTATCTTAAGTGATTCGGACTCCAGCTTGGCGAGCTGCTGGGAAAGCGGATCCTGTGCCGCTCTGATCATCAAATCCTCGGGCTTTTCCTGCATGGGCTTCAGAACCGCATACTCAGATGCGTACGTGACTTCTTTCTTCACTTTATCGGCGTCCAATTTCTGAGGAATGCCGTTCACCAGCTTATGATGAACCCCTTCCGTGCCATTCGTGAGTGTAAACCAGCCTTTTTCCATCATCCAGTCCAAATATTGAATTGCTGCTTTTGGATTTTTCATGTTTTTATTAAATGTAACATAGATGAGAGCTGGGGTCTCTTGATATAAGCCGTATTTGCCGTACTTAGTCGAAACAGGTTCGAGTGGAACCGGAGTTGCTTTTGCATCATTCTGCAGCAAATCTCGGTTCATAGTAGTTGCAGTGCCGCCCCATTGACACATACAAATACCGGCTTTACCGGTGGACCACAGCTGTTTGGCCCGGGAGTTGTCTTTATCCGTAAAGTATTCCTTATCGGCTAGGCCCAGATCGTAGATCTTTTTCTCGGTGGCAAGCGAATCGCCGTAACGGTCCAAGGTCGGTCCGTATTTCATTTTGCCGTTTTCCAAGTACCAGTCGACCCACGTCGTGCCGTGCATGGCTGCGTACAAATCACCAGTAGTATAGCCAATGATCGGAACTGTATCGGCTTTGCCGTTTCCGTCGGGATCCTTATCCTTGAACGCCTGAGCGACTGCGACAAATTCATCCATTGTGGTAGGCGCTTTCAAACCAAGCTTGTCTAGCCAGTCTTGTCTAATCCACATCCCATGATTCGCTACAGTACTAATCGTACGTCTCGTCGTTACCGCGTACGTTTTCCCGTCAAAGGTAATATACGGCTTCAAGTCCGGATTTTCCTGCAAATATTTTTTGTAAACGGTACTGTATTTCTCAATGTATTCGTCGATAGGCTGAATAACGCCCTGCGTGACTAAGTTGCCGATGTAATTGCGATCAAATTCCCAGATTAGATCAGGAGCCTGAGCCGAGGCAATTAAGACGTTAAGTTTGTCTTGGGCCTGATTCCGCGGTACGGGAACGACTTTCACATTAATGCCCGACTGTTCACGGATCCACTTCACCCAACGGTTCTCCTCGTATGTTCCCTCGTCGCTCGACACCTGTCCCCTGTCAAACATCGAGATGCTGACATCCTTCGGCAGTTTGTCGTACTTGTCCTCCTGCTTGCCATCTGTAGGGCTTGTGCTTGCTGAAGGTGAATCCCCGCTCTTCGTACACCCGGATAGTGCGACAACAGCCGCCAGACAAATCGCCAGCACCGTTGTACCCCATTTGGTTGCTTTCTTGTTCATGTGACTCCTCCTCATATTTTCAAAATAACCTACTTTATCACAAGGCTGCAAGGCCTATATGAACTTATCCTTTAACGGAGCCCATCAGGACCCCTTTGACAAAGTGCTTTTGCAAGAACGGATATACGCACAGAATCGGCAAAATCGCTATAATAATAGCTGAGGCGCGTACACCTTCAGGTGTAATGGTGGCCTGTGTAACCCCTTCTCCATTCGTCGTGCTGAGCAGATCGGAGCTGATGTTCTGCAGCATTTGATACAGCTTTACGGTTAGAGAAAGCTTGTCAGTGCTTTTGATGTAGATCAGCACGTTGAAGTATGAATTCCACCAGCCCACCGCATAAAATAACGTCAGAGCTGCGATGACCGGCAGCGATAGGGGAAGAATGATTTTCCATAAAATAGTTAGATCTTTGGCTCCATCAATGGAGGCCGATTCCTCAAGTTCCTCGGGCAATCCCTCGAAAAATGACTTCATGACAAACATATTGTAAGCGCTGATTAACGCAGGCAGCCAAAGTCCCCAATAGGAGTTGATCAAGCCTAACGAATTGATTAACAGAAAGTTAGGGATGAGTCCGCCTCCGAACAGCATCGTGAACAGAACGGCCATCAGCATGACGTTGCGCCCCTTCAAACGCCGTTTGGATAACGGATATGCGGCCAGAATGGTGAACAACATGTTCAGAGCGGTGCCGACCACCGTAATGATCACCGTATTTTTCATCGCCACAAACAGTTGCCCGTCTTCCATCAAGTTGATATAGGCATCCATGCTGAACTCGATGGGCCATAGCGCAACTTCGCCCGCATTAATGGCACGGCTGCTGCTCATGGAAACGGCGAGAATATTTATGAAGGGAAACAATGTTGCACAAGCAATAATGGCAAGCAAACCTGCATTCAACCATCGAAACCACCGCGAAGAGCTAACCATTTACCACAACCCCCTCTCGCCCATGGCCCGAATCAAGCGGTTGACAAAGACCACTAGCACCAGGGAGACAATCGATTGGAATAGCCCGAGCGCGGTTGTATAGCTATACTGCAGCCCGACTATCCCGCGACTGTATACGTACGTACTGATAACTTCGGAGACGCTACCGACGGCTGAGTTTTGCAGCGCAAACACCTGCTCGAAGCCAACATCCATCATACGTCCCATTTGCAGGACTAGAAGAATGGCCACTGTGCTGCGGATGCCTGGCAGCGTCACATGCCAGATTTGCCGCCATTTGTTCGCCCCGTCGATCGCAGCCGCTTCATACAAATGCGAGCTGATGGACGCCATTGCAGCCAGGTACAGAATCGTTCCGAATCCTGCTTCCCTCCAGATGCTCGATCCAACAAATGAGATCTGCCACCAGAATGTGCTGGCCATGAAGTAAATCGGTTCCAGCCCGAACAGCTTCAGAATCGAATTCACAACCCCCGTACTTGGCGACAATAAGGCAGTAATGATGCTGCCTAACACGATCCATGACATGAAATGCGGAATATACAGGAAATTTTGCAAAACCCGCTTGTACCATTCTGAGCGAAGCTCATTCAGCATCAGAGCCAAGAGGATCGGAACGGGAAATGCAAACACTAGACTGTACAAGTTGAGAAGCAGCGTATTCCTCAATATTTGAAGAAAATCGCGACTCGTGAACAGCTTTCGAAATTGATCGAGCCCGACCCAGGGGCTGCCCCAAATACCTTCCATCAAACGATAATTTTTGAATGCAATGATCTCGCCGAACAACGGCGCGTATTTAAAGATCAAGAAATACAACGCGACCGGAACAAGCAAAAGATATAAATATTTATCCCTGCTCCATTGCTTCCGCCAAGGCGGTATTTTTCTGCGAGGCCCGGCTGCAACGGTCGCTGCGGTTGAAAGAATGTTCTGCTGCCTGGCTGACGAATCCATAGACTCCCTCCTTGATATCTCTGTTATTAGTGATGCAGATCTGGCCGATTTGCCATTACATTGAAGGTAGCAGATGCGGAAATGGAAACAAATCTTCACTTTTTGTTACACGACTCCTTATCCATTTTGGAGACCCTTCATTTTTTGTGATTGCATTCCTTTTTTGTTGGAGGCCTAATAAACAGGCCAAAGGGACATGCTACTCACATGTCCCCGAAGCACTAATATTCATTTAAATACCATACATAACAATATTGTAGTAAAGTATAAGTATAGCAATTAATATTTATATATTCAGATATATGAATTTATAAAAATTTTTGGAGGAGGTAAATGTATGTCTTCAACCGAGAATATGTGTACGGCCAAACATACAGTAGAGCCTCTTTCAACCAGACTCAAGGTAATGAATACTGGACTGGAGCATTTATCTGGTGTTGGTGCCGATCATATTTGCAAGGTTTGTATTTCTAGCGGTGCTTCTTGCTGTTCGGGCTGCCGTTTTTTAGAGGATGGTGTCGGTTGTCAACAAAGGAATACAAGCTGTACCGCCTGGTTATGCGGTTTTCTGAAGTTTATTTATTATGAGGCTGGATTAATCAAGGAATGGTATAAGTTCTGGGAGCAAGTGCCTGGACAAGATTATCGCCGGGATTTCACACCTTCCGAGTTCAGAATGGATGAGTGGATTAAGATTCCGAATATTCGTCATTTGTCAGAAGCATTTGCATTGGATTTGGAGGATCAGAAACCGTACCACTACTCTTTCTGGATACTTGAACTTAAAGAAACACTTGACCGTTATATAGATCATATTCTTGAGAGTAACAATCCAGGAAAAACCAGGAAAATCGAAAAAAAAATTAAATATTTGACAAGGGAGTTCCATCGATTTCATGAAGTGAAGAATAGCATAATCTTAACGACCTAAACTTCCCTCCAACCGAGAACGCCCACGATATGGACCAACCGGAATTTGGATCAGGCTGGTTGTTCCCAGAGGAGCCAGCTTGTAAATATCATCGCTCGTGTTCACATCAAATCCGAGAAGCGGGCGTCCCCCAAACCCAAGCGCATAAGCGGCCAACAATAAACGTTGAACGAGCATTCCAGCCTCCATTTGTTGGATGCGGTAGCCTCGATACTCAAGCTGTGATTGGAGGTTGTTCCTGTCTCCTCCCACGTGGAAGCAAAGCGGCACTTGAAATAGATTGATATTGTCCAGAGACATTCCTTGCTGCAGCCAAGACCGATGATCTCCGGGACGCACCTGTCGCAGCTCATGAGCGTCGCTGTCATAGCGATAGGCGCCATTTGGAATGCCTTGGACGCCATAGAAACAGCCATATAAGACAACACGAGGCACAGGTCTTTCTTGCGCTCCGTCCATATCATTGCGATATCGGAATGACAAGGTCGCCTCTTGTAATAGAGCGGCCAGCTGAGATTGGCTGACTTCGCGTAAGACGTAATCTCCCTCTGGCGAATGCCGTTTTCGGCAAGCCGATGCCAAATCATATGATAACCTATCTACGCGAGGTAAAGCGTACACACCATCCCCATTGGTCATGTCATTCTCCCGTTTGATCTGCTGAAACAATTGTGCAGAATCCTGAAGAGATGCTTCGTTCATCTCGATCAGCGTCGGATACGGCCTTATCCTCTGTGACCTGACGTAATGATCATGCCGGACCGCCGGCAGCTCCTGACACAATTCGGATGCAGAGATTATGCTGTCCTCGTTATTTCCGCAAGCAAACCAATTCATTACAGGCTCTGCCGATAGCGGAACAACCGCATATACGCTCTCTTCCTCCGGGGTTAACCCGAGCAGATGATTGACGGCCTGGTCAAGAAACTGAAAGTACACACCGGACGCAAATCCAAAACGTTTCGCCACTTCCAGGAGTTGCCCGATCAGTACGCCGGCGTCCAGCCCTTGGAGGCGATAGGCAAAGTTATTATACTTAAAAAAATTTTTCCAAAATAAGGTCGAAACAAACGCGACGCCGAAACAAGACGACACATCACATCGGTCTCCGAGAGCCGTGGCCAGATAGGAGTCAAAGTTGCCTTCACGCAACAATATCAAACGGTGGTGCGCCACATCATAATGGTAAACGCCTGCTGGCAAATCCTCCATTTTCAAATAAATGTACAGTTCGTTTGGATATAATCCTCCTCCGGAAGGAATGAAGCGTCGGTACATCTGATGTAAGAATACTCCCGCTTCTTCTTCAGTGGAGTCCGGGACATGAACAGACTGACTCACTTGCGTGAGCCCATATACGTACCAGAGAAAGTGACTGATACTTCGAAGCTGTGGATTCTCGGGCGCTTCCCCTCCATCCAGCGTCAGAGGTACTTCCGCAGACAATAGAATGGTCGGCAAGCCTCGATATAGCTTATATGGAAGCGGTGAGTCTTCCCAATCCGCTTCCCAGTCCGGGGGTTTGACCTTGTCAGGGTCAAAATGCAGCTGGTGCAGAAATGCTTTCAGACTCATCCTGTATCCCCCCTAAAAGTTTCATGGAAACGGATGCGGGTGCGGATTGAGCTGTTTAGGTGTCAGCGGCTCTTGCGCATATCCTAGTTCCACTGGCACCGTTAACACCCTCTCGAGCCCAGTCAAACGGGTAAGATGTTGTCCGAACGTCATCGGCAGCATGCCTGGAATCAGCACTTTCACACAATACAGTCCGTTTCGCTTAGTCTCTGGTGTCGACTGGTCCACGACGATCACATCCAGGTTCAATCGGCGGAACGTCTGGAGGAACAAGCTCAAATCATCAGTCAGATCGGCATACCTGACCTTTGGCTTGAATTCTTCGTTAAATGTTCGCAACGGACGATCTTCATCCAATAAAAATTGGAGGCGTTCCTCTGCTTGCGGCAAGCTGTACAACATGGAGTGGTCCTCCATGTCCCGTACCTGGAACGGATCGTGAAGCATTCGTTCGTACTGCTCCCGGTTCGCTTCGAATTTCTCGCTGAACGTCATCAACATGGCCGCAACCTCGTGGATCGCACCTTTCACTGCACGCACAGGGTCCGGATGAGCTCCGGCAGCGCAGATGATGTTCACTCCCTTTTGCTTCCTGTTTTTAGCCACAACCCAAACACTTGGAATTCCATGTTCCATCGTCGAGTTATACAAGTGAACATCATATCCCGCCACCGCCCGCAATCGCTCGACCATCAAATCCAATTCCCGATCACCGGCCGAATACGGATCAAGCCGCGGGAGTGGCAACTGTGCGTACCAGGTCAAAAGGAACGAATCGCGCTCCACCACTTCCAAAATACCGTAGAAAATCGCTTCCTCCAAACTGCCGCCTAATGCGCAGCCGTTGGAAGTCTCATAGACGAAACCTTGACCGCAGCCCGAGCTGTAGTAAGCGAGCAGCTCCGGCACGAGAATCGGACGCTCCTGCAAAAACGAGTAGCCCCATACCCAATTGATCGACCGATTGGGGTCAAACGGCTGGAATGGAAAATCTGGTCTCTCATACTGTTCCTTTTCGTGTACACCAACCTGTAGAGGATCAAACGCTTGCTCTTTCAAATTGTTGAAACTATCGTAGACCACTGTCCTTTTGCCTCGGGGCGATAGACCGCAGTAACGCTCCAGACCCTCTAATATCGCCGTCACTTCGCTATCCGCATAGGAATGAGTCCGGCCTGCACATCCTTCATCCCCCGAGAATAACGGAAGATTAATGCTCGAATCGGCAAAAGGTGACACGAGATCAAGCATTTTGCTGTTCAAGAAGCCCGTCCGAGAATCCAGATACTCTTCGGCCAGCACTCCCTTCAGATCATCCATCGGACGGCAGCGGTAACTATCGACGCTGATCTTGGGACTTGGTTTAAGCGAGATACGGGCCGCTGCAGCGGAATCGTCGGGCAATCGGCTGCAGACCGGACATAGCGGATCGGGCAAAAAGAAATGACGCGAGCTTTTCAGCGTCTGCAGATTGATCAAGAACACCCGGCCTTCCGTTTGAGCCTGCCGGTCTTGCAATACCCTCCGGGCTTCCTCCACGAGAAGATGAGCCACCTGCCTAAGTCCCGACCGTGATGCCCACGGCTCACTCGGTATGCCCTCACTCTCCGATAACTTCTGCCGCAGCTCCCACGTTTCTTTGCGATCGTTTCCTGCCATTAAGCTCCGCAGGTCCGCGCACTGGGAGCATCCCGGCTTACCCGGGCGAATCAGGGGCCCGACCACGCCCTCGCCAAATGCAACAAAGCCGCGAAGCCAAGACGTTTCGGTCTGATGAAACACTTCTTCTGCTTGGAGATGAATGGAAGGATTCCACGCATCGTTCAACACCAACGCCAATTCAACTGCTTCCGGCACACCGGTTCCGAAATCGGACTGACGAACAAGCTCATAATGGATGGACAGCTCCTCACATACGATATCCGTGAGAATCCCTTCTCCGATTACTGCAACTATAGCGTTCACTGACATTCCTCCTCTCGCAGCGACACGCCGAACACTCCTGCCAGCTCCTCTTTCATGAATGGTTCTGAAGCCAGATCGAAGACCATTAACCGCTTCTGCTTCCTTTTGAGAATATGCTGAACGGCCTGCAGAACCTCTATATGCTCCGCCTCTTCATACGCATGGATGGCTATACCCTGCATCACCTCTCGTTCCACTTTTACGGACAAAATCTCAAACGCTCCCGTTGTTAGAAACGCCTCTGGATTTTGAGCCTTCAGCAGCGCATGCTGCAGTGCCTTCCGCAACGCCAATGTACGATTCAAGCCGACACTGCCGTACCAATAACCGTTTGTACCAACCCAAACCAGAGGGAACCCTGTCACTTCCTTCCCCAAACCAATTTCCGGCGCTCCCTTCATAGTAGTCAATGCTTCCAAATAATAGCGACAGTGTTCATCTTCTACCGTAGTAAGCCGTACCCGTAATACAGAAGGCTCACGAGCTTGCAACTGCCTGCGCAGTTCCTCGGACAAACACTTTTGTAACCCGCGACTAACGCCTTCCGCAACCGTTTCCCCCGCTCCGACCCCTATATATTCGAACGGCTGCATCGGACTCCCGAATTCCTGATGAAATGGAAGCTTCTTCTCGTATAGATCGGCCATTCGCGACACGTACGCTTCAATCCCGACGAGCCCTGCTTCCCTCCGGGCTTCCGTATGAGTTAACCCTGAGCAGACGATCTCAGGCAGCAGCCCTGCCGGTCCTTCCGACAACGGATCGGCTGCCTGCACACGGCATAGAGAGAGCGGGAGCTGCTTCAGATCTCCCTCCTCCCAAGTATGAAAGATGCCCGTTTCGGCTGATGTCAATCGGCTGAATAACGAAATCATTCCGTTCGATTCCTCTTTGCCCAGATTCTCTTCAAACCGTAAATCGAAGTCCTGCACCCACTCGGCTGTGGGACGTCCGTTTACGAGCGGATGAGGAAGGAACGAATGCCAGCTACCTTCCAACGTCTCCAGATTCAGCAGGAACAACTTATTTTTGAGTTCCGAATCTGTCACACCTGTAACCGTTTTTAGCCATTCAAATACGATCACGTTCGCAAGCATCGCTTCAGCCGTAGAGGAGGCGGCATGCAGTACGGGATCCCTGCTGAGCGCAGCATGGTGTACGCGGCGCCATGCCGACTCTAAGCAGCCTTCCGAGTCCGGATGCACCAACGGCCCCGCCATACCCGTTTGCTGCAGAAACATGGCAGGGAGCAGCACTTTCTTCTCCTGCCTGCAAGCCGCGTGAAGCACCCGCAAGTCTTCGACATTACCCTCCTGCGATACGTACAGTATGCAATCAAACGGCCGCACAGCCTCACGCCAAGCCATGCCTCCCTCCACCGGCAGGCAAATCTCCTCCACATTGACCTCAGGATCCGTATTACGTGCATGCGTCACGAGCTCCGACAACCGTTTCCGATTAGTCGTGATCGGGTTCGTGATAAGCATCTGGAATTGGGGTAATCCGGAATCCAACAAAGCCGCGAAGAGCGAGACGAAAAACGGACCGGAACCTACCACCAATACTTTTCCCTGACGATAAGTCTGAAAACGGTATGCGCCCGAACCGCCAAAACTGTCCAAAAATTCGATTTGAGAAGCATACTTTCGGAGTACCTCATCCGGTAATTGATGCTGACGGTCTTCACTAACATCCCTGATAAAACCATTTACATACAGCACTTCCGCTATTTCATATATCCGCTTCTGATATTCGTCCGGTAACCCATCCGTCAAATCCTCCATCGTATGCTCGCCATTAAACACCGGTATCAATTTCTCAATCCATTGATCGATTGTGCTGCCTTCCATTCGGAGCGAGCCCACATTGTTCCGAAAATAGACGCCTCCGTTTGGATCAGGGAGAAAAAACGTATCCCCTTTCACTTTCAGACGCATTGAAGAATTCAACTATCATCCCCCCTCAAACATTTTACAAGTCATTCCCCATTTAATGGTATGTATTACGATTTGTCCCTCATGCCAAAAAATAAAGAGATGCCCCAGCCAGTTCAAGCTTGCAGGGGCATCTCTTTACTCAGAAGTGATTCTTTTCATCAGAAAATTAGCGGCAACGGGCACAGTTTCCGCATCGGACACAGTTACTGCACCGTACGCAGTTGCTGCATTGGAAACAGTTATGACACCGGAAACAATTACTGCAACGGACGCAGTTAAAACATTGGAAACAATTGCTGCAAAAACCGACGCAAAAAAAGCAAATTCCAACGCATAGGCGTGCGCCTTCAGGATCATTCTGACCTTGACCCGCCATTGGTGTCATGCCGCTTGCATTGAAATCGCTAACTTTCAGTTTCTGAAGATCCTTTTTGAAATCAGTCATTAATAAAACCTCCAATTCATTAGTTGAACTTACAAATGCCCTGCAATATGCTATGAAATCTTCTCCGCTAATGTTCCAGTTAAAAGACATCTAAATTTAAACAACTCAAATGCAATAAAAAAATCCTCCTACAAAAGTAGAAGGAAACCAAGTTGGTGGTTCAACTAAGCAAATTCTCCAACATGTTTTCTGCTGCGGAAACATTATCCTGCGAAATATATGAAAAAATCTCTCGTGGAGCTATCAGAAAATGCTTTAATTTTATTTAAAAACAAAAAGAGGCCAAAGGCCTCCTTACCGCTTCACCTTATAAAACTCATGATACAGCTTCATTAGAGCCCGCTTTTCTATCCGCGACACATAAGAGCGGCTGATCCCAAGCTCCTTGGCTATCTCCCGCTGCGTCCGCTCTTCCCCGCCATGCTCCAGACCAAAACGCCCGATGACCACTTCTTTTTCCCGCTCGTCCAGTATATCCAGATTTTTGTATATTTTCGACTTCTCTATCTTAAGCTGCACCTTGTCGACGACATCATCGGCTTCCGTTCCAAGGATATCGATCAAAGTGATTTCATTACCTTCCTTGTCCGTTCCGATTGGGTCATGCAGTGAAACATCCTTGCGCGTCTTTTTCAGAGAACGCAAGTGCATAAGGATCTCGTTCTCAATACAGCGTGCCGCGAATGTAGCCAGCTTCGTTCCTTTGTCCGGTGAAAAGGACTCGATCGCTTTAATTAACCCGATCGTTCCGATCGAGATCAGGTCTTCCAAGTCCTCTCCAGTATTGTCAAACTTCTTGACGATGTGCGCCACAAGTCGCAAATTATGCTCAATCAGCAGGTTGCGGGATTTCTGGTCGCCTTCTGCCATTCGACGCAGATGCTTCTCTTCGTCTTCTTCTGCTAAAGGTTGAGGAAACGCATTGTTTTTCACATAGGAAACGAGCAGCATTAATTCTTTGATAAAAAAAGCAAATGCAGTAAAGAAACCAGGCACTCCATCATCACCCCATGCGACAGTATTATTAGAGTGTATGTGGGCATTAGCGGATGCGTGCCTGTACGGGTAAATAATCCCTTGTTCTTCCTATTAGTAGTGCATCATTTTTTATTTGTTGAACGTTTCCTCTTCGGGAAGATAACAGTGACATTGGTTAAAGGGATCAGTTCGATAGAGGTTCCATTAACGGTAGTTTCAAGAAAGTCCTTCCCAACCTGAACGATCCGTCGATTATTTAATATCGTAGCAGCATTCGGGGCTCCTTCTTGTGCTATTGAATTTAAACCTATGCTGAACCTTTTAGCCGTTGCCCTTTGCGCTCTACGGTTAATGCTCATTCTTTGCAGACCTGACGGGGAGAGAAAGATCGAACCGTTTGTTCGAACGGCTATGATGGATTTAAACACTTTAAGAATTTTGGCATCTTCGACGAGTCCAAACGGATGAACATCTTACGTTTCATCCCTACATCATGACTAGACGGATATCCATTTCAAAAAAAAAGGAGATGATTGTCGGACAATTCCCCGTCATTGCTTCCATAAAAAAGGAGGAGCCGCGTCCAACGGGCTCCTTCAAATAAGGTTCATGTCACTTGCATTCCAATTACAAGTCTGTTTGTTATTTGATTATAAGACAATCGATATCTTCTTCCATTGTTCAATCTAAATTTTGCCGCGTTATTTGCTGTTAGTTGAAAGGAAATTTCCGGAGTCTCTACTCCACTTTTCAATATTCTAAATGTTTTGCATACTGCACCACGGACGACGATTTTAGTTTTTCTGGTACTGAAAATCCCTAAATCATCAATAAATGGACCACCTAGAGTTATGGTATTTTCGTGGAGTCTATTCCGATCAAGAATGAACTGAGCCGTGTCACGGGTCACAGGTGCTCTAAACATTCTCATTACTTTCGTTTTCTCATTGAAGACGAGCAAAAAACGTTGTTCCTCCTTAACTCTGAACAGCCTAGCAGTATTCGTATTTAATGCGGCGGTATGGAAATCGCATTCCGAGGCGTCTCCCTTAACAACACCAACCCTTTTCTTAATGGCTCCCCTCTGGAGAATAACAATAGAACCATCTGGAATTCTAAACAAACTGGCTGGGGGTCCTCCCCCGCATTCGTTAATAAAAATAGTATTTGGGTCCAGATCTGACGAGATGTTAATGTCAACAAGGCCTCTCAAAATCATTTTCATCCCACCTAAATATATTGATTATCCACAATATATTTAGAATTAAAATAATTTCTTGTACACTTCAATCATTTTCTCCGCAAAGCAAAAATTAACATCTGTTTGCAGTCATTTACCGTTAAGTTCAAGACCCGCGCGCCTTCCGAATAGACGCAAGTCCGAGCAGCAGTAAAGGATATGCCACACATGCGATTAATGAGAATGGGACCCAAAACGTAATGGTTACGTACTGATCATAGACACTATTTGGATACTCAATGATTGCAAGCGGGACAAGCAGGAGTCCGATCGGCAAAACAAGGGGACGGTAGTCTTTCAGATTAAAGATTTGACTTATCGCGGTTACGGTGACATAAACGTACAGGGACAGTCTGAAATAGAGCGAAATGATCCACATAAAACCCATAAATACCTCTATACGTTGCAGAAAATCCCCAATATTAATCTTCTTGGCTAAGACATAACTCGAAAATTTATTCCTGATCGTAAAATCCTGTCCCAGTACAAAAATACTTAGAGTGATTATAGTAAGCAGTACAAGCCCCCCCATAAGATTTCCGATCAAAAGTGCCTTTCGCACCTTATTCTTTTGAATAATTTGAGACGGGCTAATCATCAAGAGCAAAACAATCGGGAAGGTAACATTACCCAGGAACATTAGAGCACCAGTCAGGTTCGGCTTAATACCAAACTCAAGAATAGGGTAGAAGTTATCCACCTCAATCTGGGGCAAGATGAACAGAACCTGAAATATAAATAAGAACATGAACAACGCAAACAAGATTTCTGCTGTTCGCGCTATAGTTTCCAATCCCAGACGTACTCCCATCACAACAATGATCATAAAAAGAATGTTTATGGATTGCACAGGGGTATCCGGCACGATTTGAGACGTCATAAAATTCCCGATATAAAACACATTAGAGACCGGTCCCGCAATAAAGAAAACGCCAAAAATCAAAAAAACAACCGTCTTGCCCAGCCATTTTCCTAACAATTTTTCATTCAGTTGAACCAGGTTGAGAGAGGGAAAGGTGTTGCCCACCTTATAATATAACCAGACTACTCCCAGTCCTAAAGCGATCCCAATAATCGTCGCCAACCAAGCATCTTGCTTCGCATAAAACGTTATAGTAGACGGGATAATCAGGATGGCGCTCCCGATTGAATAGAGGGCCACCAGTATCGTAAATTGACGTGAGGAGATTTTCTCTTGTCCTAACATGTCTGATTCCTTCCTTCATTCCAACATTCCAAATATAATATCGCTTACCGGTTTGAAAATATAACTTAATCCATCTAAAGCGTTCGGAATGGGCAGATGCAAGCTGGCCCCAATACTTAAGCCTGCTCCAATCAAGATGAGGACTGAGAATAGACCAAGCTCCTTTTTCTGCCCTTTTTTCCTCATAGGAGGGACCTCGATCATTATAATCGCAAGACATACTGCAAGTACTCCAACGACTTCCAGCATGTTTCACTACTCCTTTGACTTGTTCATAATGGGATCTCCAATTGTACCTAGACGCCTTATACGTGCGTCTACTTTAATATCAATAGTCAACTCAGCAAAATGACGATTCCATTCTTCCTTCACTTTGCTCCAATAAGCAGGCTCTGCCCTGTGGATCGCTTCTCCAAAGCTAAATATATCCGTTTTAAGCAGCTTGGCTTTCTTGACGGAAGCTTCCCCGTGTTTTTTTATTTCTTTTTCGATTTCCTTTTCCAATAGAGCGAGCGTCTCTCCCTTAGCCAGATCGATCTTGCATTCGACATCCGATACATTAGCCTCGGTTCTCATCGATACGTCCACTTTTGGTTTTCCACTGACAACCAGACCTTTTACTTTTGTCTCCGACCTAATGATATCAACCGCTAAATGACCACCCGTTGGGCACGCTATATTTAAGACCGACCGTTTTAACTTGTTAGTTAAATCCGAGAAGCCTTTACTTTCCTCTTCATTGAGCCACCCGACCATTCGATCTCCATTGAATACCGCTAACCCCCAAGGTTGCAGAACACCTAATGGTTTAATAGATTCAAAGTTCTTTTTTGTTTGACTTCCCTCTAAATCCCCGATAAGACGGATACCGGTCAAAACTGGATTGTTCCCTTCGCTTACAACACTTTTGATAAGATCATCCAATTGGACTGTTGTTACGGGCGACCATTCCTTCTCAGCTATCATCAAAGTATTATATATTTTATTACTCGGAATCTTCTCCATAACCGTTAAGACAGACAGCATTTCTTGGGCTGACATTCCCCGTGAGATGGCGAAATAGAAATCCGTCCGAAATTCATGATTTCTAGATAAATAATCTAACGCTTCACTTATGCCCTCCCTGGCTAAGGCTTCGGACATGATCACCATTCGGACATGGGAAAAATAGGATTCTCTAGGAGTGAGGGAAGTTAATTTTCGAATTGCCTCTGCCACAGTGGTTCCTTTTGAGCTATACGCCGTGACTGGAGCTCGATCACTGCCTCCCCCTCCTTTTGAACTGGCGATTTCCCCCGGGTTAACAATTTGGATGGATACCTCGTACTGTTTGTCGGATTTATCGATCCCAACACCTACTACGATTCCGAGTGAGTTCAACTCGCGGCGGCTCCAACAACCGGTTAATAACATTGCGAGAACAAGTAAGCTGAGGAAAAGAAGCGTTTTTTGTTTCAAAGTCAAATTCCTTTCCCGTGTATTTGTTGCAACTCTAGATTGGAGGCGGATTTTTCTTTTCACGGGTTACGTTTTTTCGATTCAATAATTTGGGACGCAATAACATCGCCCACCACGGTGCCCGAATAAACACATCCTTTTGGTCCGGGAGGTTAAATGGAGCAATTGGACTCATATAAGGAATACCGAAGGTGCGCAAACTGCATAAATGCAGTAATAAAGCAATTACTCCAACAATAATTCCATATAACCCAAAGGAGGCTGCAAGTCCCATTAAAGGGAAACGAAGCATTCGGAATGAATTCGCTATGCTGTAGGATGGAAACGAGAAGCTGCTGATAGCCGTTATGGCAACCACGATAACCATTGCGGGAGATACAATTCCTGCCTCAACCGCTGCCTGTCCGATAACCAGGGTTCCGACTACAGATACTGCTGGTCCAATCGTTTTGGGCATTCGAATACCAGCTTCACGCAATATTTCGAACGCCAATTCCATTAAGAGAGCCTCAATAAAAGCCGGAAATGGAACACCCTCCCGTTGAGCAGCCAGGCTGATCAGCAGATTCGTATGCAGCATTTCTTGATGAAACGTGGTCACCGCTATGTAAAAGGATGGGCCAACGAAAGCAATGACCATCCCGATGTAACGAAGAATCCGAATCAGACTGCTGATATCCGCTCGGTGGTAATAATCCTCAGGCGCATGCAGAAAGGAAACGAAAAATGCAGGAACCACAAGCACAAACGGAGTCCCATCCACGAGAATAGCTACTTTTCCCTCTAATAGCTCAGCCGCAATGACATCCGGCCGTTCTGAATTGTAAATGGTCGGAAAAGGGGAGTAAGTTCCATCCTGAATCAGTTCTTCGATATATCCACTTTCCAGAATCCCGTCAATGTCAATCCGATCAAGACGTCTATGGACCTCCTGTATGATTGCTTCTTCCGCAAGCCCTTTTATGTACATAACTGCAACCTGGGTTTGGGTTTCCCGTCCAATTTGCTTCGTCTCCATCCATAGATTGGAGCTTTTTATTTTGCGTCGAATCAAGGCTGTGTTCGTACGGATCGTCTCGGTGAACGCTTCCCGCGGACCGCGGATGACAGACTCGATTGAAGGCTCCGAAACATTGCGGTCCTTAAACCCTTGCGCGTTTGCTGCGATCCCTTGAGTATTCCCTTCCAGCAGGATTACTGAAAATCCTGATGATAAGGAGCTATACAAGCTATCAAAATCAGTAACATCCTTGACGGTTCTTACCGATAAAACAAATTCTCTCAAAGATTTTAAAATCATCGGATTGTCGGAATTTCTCTCGTTGACCGACATTTGGGTATCGAACGTCATGGAATCTTTAATCAAATCGGTGATCGTTTTCTCATCAACCATACCATCAATAAATATAACCGCTATATGGACACAACCTTCAGGGCCAATGCGTAGCTCCTTGATCATAAGATCCGTGCTGCTTCCGAATGCCGTTTGGATCTCTTGGATGTTATCCTTGAGGGTTGTGTATAAAGGTTTCGATGCAGGATTGTTCAGTTGTTGAGTTTGTTGTTGAATCCGTTCTGCTAATCGATTCGTTTTGGTAGATTTCATAATCATTTTACGAGGGATTCGCATCATCATTCCTCTTTCAATATGGACACTAAGATGCCAATTTTACTAACAAGTATTGCCTTTCCGATCTGCATATAAACAACACAAAAAAAATCCCCCGATCTCGAAGAAAGGAGGATTAAAAGGTAAACTTTCCGTTTGTCGGGGTCAAACTAAAGTCATTTGTAAAGGAAAATTAGCATACGCCGCCCAGAACTCCACGAGTAACGATAACCAAAAGGATGAATAGTACCAAGACTACAGCGGTAGATGTTCCTATGCCACCGAAACCTCCAACTACTCCACTCATATTTTTTTCCTCCTCCCCTATACGCTTATATACTATGGGGATCTAGGTAATGTTGATTAAACTATACCCCATAAGCAAAAAAATCGTCTCCAGCCTAAATTTTAGAGATCCATCATTGAATTTGGGCGTTTTTTCAGGGCTGATGTCCAATCTAAGTGACAATAGACTACATATTCTGAACAATCTAGATTTGAAAGGAGGATGCTAATGAGTGCCGGTGGAGCCTTCACATCTGTAGGAGTTATCTTAGTTCTTTATATTCTGTTAGTTATTGTTACTGAGTCTGCTTGGTTCTAAACTCACAACTGTCGGAGCATCCTAATGTTATAAGCCTTAATATCAATGGACACCCCGTATCCTATAGTTAATAGGTACGGGGTGTTTGCAATCCTGCTGAAATGGTGAGAACACAAACCCATATTAAAAATACACTTGTACGACTAAACCATAAGCCTGTTACAATGTATTTAAGAAGCCATTAAACCTACATACTTTTCTAAGGAGGAAGAACCCTTGGATCAACTTACACTTTCCTTAAGTAAAACACCGCTGAAACTGATTGACGATCGTGTATGGCGCACGTATGCGGGTGGAGCAAGTCTGGATAGATGGAAACAGAATCCCGAACCGCAAGACAGTGATTTTCCGGAGCTCTGGATCGCCTCGACGGTCAAGGCTGTCAATGTTGGCCGTGAGCATCTTCCTGTAGAAGGCTTGAGCAAGGTTGACTTACCTGACAGGCAAGGCGTTACTTTAAAAGAGTTGATCGAATCGGCTCCGGCTCTGTTCCTAGGCGTACAGCATGCTGAAAAGTATCAAGTCAGTCCAGGCATCCTCGTTAAGCTGCTGGACTCAAGCGAACGCTTAACGATTCAGGTACATCCGGATCGACAATTTGCCCTTAGCGAATTCAACTCCCGCTTTGGGAAAACAGAAGCCTGGTACATATTGGAGGGGAGAACGATCGACGGCGAGGATCCTTATGTATTGTTAGGATTCAAACCTGAAGTGACACCAGAATCATGGCGTCGAATGTTCGAGGAACAGGATATACCTGGGATGATAAATGCCTTGCACAAAGTGTATGTACAGCCGGGAGATGTATTTCTTATTCAGGGAGGACTTCCTCATGCGATCGGCAGCGGGTGTTTCCTCATTGAGATCCAAGAGCCTACTGATCTAACCCTTCGCACCGAAAGAACGACTCCAAGGGGAGTCCAGCTTAAGGATCAGGCTTGCCATCAGGGGATTGGATTCGATCGAATGCTGCAATGCTTCCACTACGAGGCTACGGATCTTGATGGTGCTTTACGCCGATCTATGGTAGAGCCCGAGCTTGTGCAAGAGAAACAAGGGGGCAAGGAAACAAGTCTCATCCAAGCCAAACATACCGATCGCTTCCGCTTGAGCAGATTAAACATTACAGGTGAATATCCGTTTGAGAAGCAGGATGAATTCGCAGCAGCCATTATTGTAGCTGGTGCGGGTCAGTTGATATACGGGGATCATTGTGAAGTAGAGTTGAAACAAGGGGAAACATTGTTTTTGCCTGCCGGATTGGGTAGTATGACTTGGAAAAAGAACATCGCGGAACAAGAACTGGTCATCGTACTTTGTTATCCCCCATCATAGTAGAGGGAGATGACCTAGGTTATATTAGGACTAGTTGTCAGGTCTTTTTACAAGTCCCGAAACTAGTCCCTGCTGATTGCGATACATGCCCGGTGTCATCCCCACGAATCGTTGCATGCTGGACAAGACCACCGAGTCGACTTTTTGCCCTCATTTTCAAATTTTAATTGCTTTTCCGCAACTAATTTGACCCCCATCACCCGGATCACTCGATTTAATCGCTTTTCTGCAACTAAAACAATCCTAGATCCGCGTGCTGTCTCCAATATTAGGATTGCCACCTGTACTATCTATCCGCTACATAGACGCGTACAGCTTCAAGAAAAGGCGAGCCGTATTTGATTAACTTAGCTTGGCCTACACCTTTGACGGCCAGCATCTGCGCATCTGTCTCGGGAAGCAACTCCGTGATCTCGCGCAGCGTGCTATCGGAGAAAACTACATATGGCGGTACTCCATCACGGTCAGCCAACTGCTTGCGAAGCGTACGCAGACGGTCGAACAGCTCGCCTCCAGCTGCCTGCTTCTGCCGCTTAACCTCTCGCACCTTACGTGTCACCCGCTTCTCCCCGCGCAGAACATCCGCGGCTGGAGCTAACAAGCGCAGCACAGGATACTGACTTTCTGTCAGCCCCACATAACCATCCGCGATCAGCAGTTGTATCATATCTATGATTGTCTTTTCCGGATACTGCCTCATCAGTCCATATGTGGGCAGTTTATCGAACCTGAATTCCATCACTCGTTTATTAGAAGAACCTTTTAATACTTGAGCCACCAAGGTAACCCCGAATCGCTCATTCATCCGGCGAATACAGGAACAGATCTGCTGCGCTTCTACGGTCATATCGACGATCTCACTGTCATCGTTGCAGCTCCCGCAGTTCCCGCAAGTAGTGTCTGCTTGCTGCCAATCCCCAAAATAGTTCAGTATATATGCTCTTAGACAATTTTGTGTGTGGCAATAATCGATCATTAACTGCAGCTTGCGGTACTCCTGCTGCTTGCGTTCAGGCGAAGAGACAGACTGTTCAATGAGGAACTTCTGCAGCAGAATGTCCTGCGGTTGGAACAATAGTATACATTCACCGGGTTCTCCGTCACGTCCTGCACGGCCAGCCTCCTGATAATACGATTCCATGTTCTTAGGCATACTCCAGTGCAGTACATACCTTACGTTAGACTTGTCGATTCCCATTCCGAACGCGTTAGTGGCCACCATGACTCGGACATCATCGCGCAGGAACCGATTCTGCATCTCCTGACGCTCGTTGTCTGTCATTCCGGCATGGTACTTCCCGACGGGAATACCTTTACGGGTTAGCTGCTGATGTACCTGATCAACCTCTTTACGTGTCGCGGCATAAATAATACCCGCTTGATCCTCATGCTTGGTTACATACTCTTGGCAGTAGTCTTCTCTATTCACACCCTTGAGTACGGAGAAAGATAAGTTTCCTCGATCAAAACCTGTTACATGAACCTTCGCATTCTTCAGTGCAAGCAATCGTACAATGTCTGTACGCACATTCTCAGTGGCCGTTGCAGTGAAGGCAGCGATTCTCGGTCTGCGATCGAACTGACGCAGGAATGGGGCGACAGACAAATAACTCGTCCGGAAATCATGGCCCCATTGGGACACACAGTGCGCTTCATCGATCGCCACGAAAGGAATTTCGATTCGCTGCGCTAACGATAGGAACATATCTGTTTCAAGCCGCTCAGGCGCCACGTAAATCAGCTTATACTCACCTGACGCAGCCCCTCTAAGCCTACGGTTCGTTTCCGTTCCCGTTAAGGAGCTGTTAATATAAGTAGCGGGTATGCCTAACCCGTCCAGAGCATCCACTTGATCCTTCATTAACGAAATAAGCGGGGATACAACAATTGTGGTACCAGGCAGAAGCAGGGCCGGAATCTGATAGCAGATCGATTTACCGCCTCCCGTGGGCATGATCCCCAAAGTATCCTCCTGATTCAAAATATCTCTTATGATCGCCTTCTGCCCTTCACGGAAATCCGGGTATCCATAAATGCGTTGCAATACCCTTTTTGCCTGATCCAAGGTGAGCGTTTGTTCATTCATCATTGCATCCATTACCTTCCAATCCTAGACTGCGAATTCCTGTTCTTCTCATAATCGTATAACGGATAGCTGCGGATAGCAACAACAAAAGCCTGCATGCGATATGCATGCAGGTTCTAATGAGGTTACTTCCAGCCTTATATTTGAACTGGCTGTCCGAGCTTAACAGATTGGTAACCGGCAAGAGCAACTTCTGCCGAGCGAAGACCATCCACACCGCTAATGGGTACAGGCACACCGTTAAGTACGGAATCAACAAAGCTTTTGACCAAATGCTCATCCATTCCATCGCCCCAGAACATATACGTTCCTTTTCCAGTATCATCCGCATATAACTCGTTCTTCTGAGCGAAGGAATCTACAGAGATGACTCCGTTCGTGCCGATAATTTCCATCGTTACGTCGCCCCATGTCGGGAAAGATTTGGGACGGGACCAGCTTGTATCAATCACACCGAATACTCCGTTGTCGAACTTCACATGGATCATTCCGGCATCATCGACTTCGACACCTTCGTTGAATAGAGTAGCGGCATATGCATACACTTCTTTTACTCTGGAGCCGCTAAGAAACCAATTCATCAAATCCATCACATGAACGGTATGATCAAATAACGCTCCGCCGCCCGACAGATTCGGATCAAGGAACCATCCGCTTGGAATTGTCCCGCGATTCGTCCCCTTGATGGCCACAATTTCACCAATTTCTCCTTGATCTACTGCTTTCTTGGCTTGAACTACTGCAGTAATATATCGGCATGGGAATGCGGTCATCAATTGCACCCCATTGGACTCGCAAGCAGCAATCATTTGTTCCATTTCCGTGACAGAAACGCCAAGCGGCTTCTCGCATAATACATGTTTCTTGGCATTTGCCGCATCAATCGTCTGCTGAGCATGATTGGCATTCTCTGAGCAAATGACCACAGCATCGATGTCGCTTTTTAACAACTCACGGTAATCCTCATAATAAGAAATGCCCGACTGCTCCACTACTGCTTCTACTCGACTTTTCTCTTCATGAGCAATTCCTGTCACTTCAACATCAGGATTCGCACGCAGAGCGTTCAAGTAGGAGAAAGCATGTCCATGCGCGAAACTGATCATGCCTACCTTTAGTTTGTTTGTCATGATATCTATCCTCCCGAAGAGATCGTATTAGAACAGGACGGCTTTGCCTGTCGTTGCAGATTCCCGTGCTGCGTTAGCGATTTGCAGCGCTTTTAAAGCATCTTGTGGGGTTACAATCGACTCTTTATTCTCCCGAATACAAGTGATGAAATGTTCAAGTTCGATGGAATACGGATCACGAAGCGACGGGCTCCTAGGAACCTCGGCGAAGCGGGCGCCTTCCGTATTTGTGTTAACCTTGCGGACCTGCAGGGACTTGGCATTGTCGCTGTCTCCGCGAATCACACCTTTGGAGCCTGCGAATTCGGCTGCCGTCCGGAATGCGCCCGGATATCCCCAGTACCCTTCCAGATTGGCGACTGCACCGTTCTCGAATAAGAGGGTAACGAGTGCATAATCGTATTCATTTTCATGGCGTCTCATGCAGTATACCGACTTCACTTCCCCAAGCGTCCAGCGCACGAAATCAATATCATGAACCATCAAGTCAACGATCACGCCGCCGCTTTTCTCTTCATCCTTGAACCAAGGCCGTGCATCGCCCGGGTGGGAGCCTACCCGCTTCAAATGAGCTGTCCCGACTCGGCCAATACGGCCTGCGTCAATCGTTTGCTTCATCTGTACATAATCCGGGAAGAATCGAACAACATGACCGATGAAAAGTCTTACTCCGTGCTCCTTGCACGTATCGATAACCGCTTGAGCATCTTCGACTGTGAGTGAAATCGGCTTCTCGCAAATGACATGAATGCCTAAACGGGCCGTCTTTTGAGCGTATTCCTTATGCAAATGACTTGGGAGCGTCAAACTGACTGCATCCGGCTTAACAGCAGCCATCATCTCTTCGAAAGAGGCGAAGGCTTGAGTATTCGTACGCTCCGCAAGCTCTTGTGCAAGCTTAAAATCAATATCACATACTCCGACAAGTTCGACACCGGGCATTTCTACGTAGGCGGATGCATGAATCCGTCCCATTCCCCCGGAACCTACGATGGCAACTTTCATCTACACTTCTCTCCTTCATTCATTGTAGAAAGCGATGTATAATAGTACTAGAGTCAAGATACAATGATTTGATCAAAATAACTATGCCGTCTTTTGTCCCGTTTGTATCCAAATTTGTTCTATCAAGAAAGCGCGGTGCAGCTCCCAGTGGAAGTGTTTAAAGAACCCATTCATTATCAGAACCCGCAGCTCTGTTTTTTTTTTAATGATACGGCGACCACCG